>Ga0209606_1003048_pt1 | contig 17395 bp, 9 predicted proteins | sample AD_UKC057_MetaG_FD_184412 | JGI IMG/M metagenome (GOLD analysis project Ga0209606, IMG submission 184412) | Active sludge microbial communities of municipal wastewater-treating anaerobic digesters from USA - AD_UKC057_MetaG (SPAdes) (version 2) | ecosystem: Engineered > Bioreactor > Anaerobic >...
CTAACAAGGTATTGCCGCAATGGGGGGTGAAGTGCTTCTATGAAACTTTTGTGCTTAAACAAACGGTAGTACATCTATTGAACTTTGGTGCTGAAAATCCCCCACTGCGGCAATACCCGAACCGTTAGCGGCAAGCTTGTTTGAAACCTCTGCTAAAATCATTAAATTTATAGTAAAATGATTTGTATGATGAGAAAAATACTGCTATTTATCGTTGTTATGATTGCAACATTTTCATGTAAATCGGTTAGAAATGAAAATGTTTCGAACAATCAAATTACAGAAAAGAAATATCAGGCAAAAGCTCCTCCAACTCAATCATTTGGACAAGAAGCATTTGAAGGGTCTAATGAAACAATAATCAGGTGGTTAGGCATGGCTGGTTTTATGATAAATAGTCATGGTACAACGTTAATGATTGACCCGGTTCTTAAAGACTTTGATATGCCTTTATTGATTGAATTTCCTATTGAAACAAAAGCGGTTCCGCATTTAGATGCAATATTAATAACGCATAGCGATAACGACCATTATAGTATTCCGACATGTATTGATTTGAAATCAGTAACACAAGAGTACCATTCAACAAAGTATGTTGACTCTCTAATGAAAAATCAAAATTTATCCTCATTTGGACATAATATTGGAGACACCTTTTTTATTAAAAAAATAAAAGTTACCTTAACTCCAGCAGACCATACTTGGCAAAATGATTATCCTGAATCAAAAAATGGCAGACAATGGAAAAAAGAAGACTGTGCTGGATTTTGGATTGAGACTCCAAATGGAACTATTTGGGCAACGGGTGATTCTCGGTTAATGCCCGAACACTTGCAGATGCCAACTCCGGATGCTATTTTGTTTGATTTTTCTGATAGTGAATGGCATTTTACATTAGAAGGTGCTGTAAAATTGGCAAATGCTCATCCAAACTCTAAATTATTATTACATCATTGGGGTTCTGTAGATGCACCCGATTTCCCACCATTTAATGCAGACCCAGAGGAATTGAAAAAATTGATAGATAATCCAGAACGAATTGTTCTTTTAGCACCCGGAGAGTCTTTTACCCTTACAAAGATTAATAAATAATCGGATATGAAATTGACGAATAATATATCACTTTTTTTCATTGCATTAATTTTTGTTAGTTCCTGTACGCAAAAATCAGAAAATGAAAATTCTTTCAATGCTGATGATATGATAATAAGAATTTCGGAAATAGAAATAGATTCCAATTATCTTGAAGAATATATTTCGATACTCAAAGAAGAATCAGAGGCTTCTGTAAGATTAGAACCAGGGGTAATTTCAATCTATCCGATGTTTCAGAAAGAGAATCCGACAGAAATTAGGATTCTAGAAATATATAGAAACAAGGATGCATATGAATCTCATTTACAAACACCACATTTCAAGCATTATAAAACCACTACCCTCGCAATGGTGAAGTCCTTAAAGCTGATAGATATGGAAGCGATAGATGAAGAGAGTATGCCTGAAATATTTGAAAAATTAGCGAAAAATGAATAGCCAGCCGCTAACACTGTATAAGCGTAATGCGGGCTAAAGTGCTAAATTTAAACTAATTGAATATTAACAAACATAATGCTAAACCGAATGTAAAGTGCTATTAATCCCGCACTACGCTTATACTTAACCGTTACCAGCAAGCGTAGGACGACACGACACAGCGGACAAAGACGAACTTAAACAAGAAAAAAGTAAACCATTTTGACAGGTGACATAAGACATAAAACCCATATTACAAACGGACAACGAGTAAGCCAACACTCATTGCCGAAAATTCTGTTTTTTATTTTACCCATCGCACAATTTTTTATTCAATTATTATGCCGCCCCGCAAACGGCACATTGATCTTTGCCCCAACCGAACAAGCTAACCCGCAGAAAAACGCTAATGAAACGTTTCTATCTACACACTTATCAACAACATTTCAAACGCTTTTTATCTTGAAAAACGAGATACGAGAAAAATTTAAGCTATCTTAGTGTCTTACATTTACGCGGACATGAACCGAATAAAGGAAGTCCTTGAAGAGAAAGGGATAAAGCAGACCTGGTTGGCTGAACAACTGGGCAAAAGTTACAACATGGTCAATGGCTATGTGCAAAACAGACAACAGCCAAGGCTTGAAGTGCTTTTCGAAATTGCTAAGATATTGGATGTGGAAGTTGCTGATTTATTGGCTGAACAAAAAAAGAAAGAGAAATGAATTACCCAATAATCAACAATATTACGGACTACATTCAGTCTCAAGCACGGAACAAGATCATTTTTCACTCGGAGGATATTTCTGAGTTAGAATCTGTAAATATCGGGCTGCGAATTTCAGAGAGCATTTACAATTTCAAAGAGCCGGGAAGAATTCCAATGAGGGTTTCCTCAGAATTGGACAGGATACTTCATGCAGCGATCTCTAATCACGATCTGTTCGGGAAGTATTTATCCATTGAAAATCTGGGTGTCCTGTTCGAACCGGAATTAAAAATTGATTTTAACAGACTGCTCGATAGCTATTCTCAAAACAACGCGCTTTTCGTTAAATGGGATGGCGAAATAGATGCAGAGAGTATCTACTTTCTGACGAAAGAAAATGGAATCAAAATAAACATTAAGAACGTAAGCCATATTGCTTTATGAAATATAAAGAACTGTTGAATTTCGAACCCATCACAGAAGTTGTGAAATTTAGCCGAACAGGCGAATCCGACTATCAGAAATCACTGGTAAAGACCTTTGTGTTCTCGGACACCTTTAAAAATCATCTCATACCCTTGATGATTCGAAACCTTGATTTTAACTATTCCGGAGAATCATTCGGTTTGCAGGTTGTAGGTAATTACGGTACGGGTAAATCGCATTTGATGTCATTGGTTTCCTTGCTTGCAGAAGATGCCGCATTGATTGAGCTGGTCCATGATGAAAAGCCTAAAAAGGACTTAAACGCTATTGCCGGAAAATTCAAGGTATTGCGTTTTGAATTGGGTAATACAGAAAGTCTTTGGGAGGTGATCACGTATCAAATAGAAAATTACCTCAAAAACCAGGGGATCAATTTCTCGTTTGACGGACACGGCCCAAAGCCCTATTTTGATAAGCTGCTTTTAATGATGGCTGAGTTCGAAGATAAATTCCCGGACAAAGGATTTCTTATCGTTATTGATGAGATGCTTGCCTATCTGAAAGGCCGTAGTGCAGCCGATAAACTGAATCAGGATTTAGCTGTACTACAGGCATTGGGACAGGCCTGCGACAAGTCAAAATTTAAATTCATTTTTGGTGTTCAGGAAATGATTTATCATTCGCCCGAATTCCAGTTTGCGGCCGATATGCTGCAGAAAGTGAACGACCGCTATAAGGACATCATGATTACCAAAGAAGATGTAGCCTTTATCGTAAAAAACCGTTTGCTGCGAAAAGACGAACATCAAAAGCAAAAAATCAAATCGCACCTCGATCCTTTTTTGAGATTGTTCACGGATATGCACGGACGGACACAGGATTATGTGGACCTCTACCCGGTTCATCCAACCTATTTTGAAAATTTTGAGAAAATCAGAATTGGGAAAAGCCAACGTGAAATCCTTAAAACGCTATCCAATCAGTTCTCCGAAATTTTAGAGCAAGAAGTACCCAAAGAGAATCCAGGATTACTTACCTACGATCGCTATTGGGAAGATATACAGAGAAGTCAGGACTTAATGGCCATTCCGGATATTCGAAAAGTAAAGGAGATAACCGACACCATTCAGGATAAAATTGAATCGTACTTCACCGGTGTGAGGGCTTCAAAAAAGCCGGTAGCCAAACGCATTGTCAATGCCTGTGCCATTAAAATCTTGCAACACGAACTGCAAAAGCAAAATGGCACGAATACGGAACATCTGGTGGATGATTTATGCCTGACCGATAAACTGGCTACCGACCGTGATTTCTTAATCGACATCATTGATTCTGCGGCGCAGCAAATCATTACTGCAACATCCGGACAGTACTTTGATAAAAACGCGGAGAATGCCGAATACCACTTACGCATTGAAGGTGGAGTCAATTTCGACCAAAAGATAAAGGACTATGCGGCAACCATGGCCGACTCCCAAAAGGATGAATACTTCTTTAAATTTTTGGAAGTAAACCTTCCGCTTGATCATGATACCTACCGTACAGGCTTTCGTATTTGGGAACATAGCATCGACTGGAAATCGCACAAAACCTATCGTGACGGGTATATTTTCTTCGGCAATCCCAACGAAAAATCCACCACGCATCCACGGCAGCACTTTTACATGTATTTCATGCCCATCTTCGATGAAAGCAAGAAAATGCGTAATCACGAAGAGGATGAAATCTATTTTGTTTTTGATGGCTTGTCCAAAGAGTTCAAGGAAGCAGTTACGCTATATGGTGCTGCCCTGGCATTGGAAGTGCGCTCCGATAGTTCGCAAAAGTCCATTTACCGCCAGAAGATTGAGGAACTGAATAAAAAAGCCAGAGCACTTTTTGACCAGGAATATGTGCAAATAACCCAGGTGGACTATCAGGGCAAAGAACTTCCATTGAGCGGATACCCATTGCCGGGTGCTGGTTCTACTAAAGAACAGATCTTCTCGACTGTGGCATCTATTGTGTTTGAAAATTGGTTTGAAGACGAACGTCCCAATTATCCCAAATTCACACAACTCAACGCTTCGGTAGCCAAAGATAATTTTGACCGTTTGGTGAAGCAAGCCTTGATAAAAGTGGCCAGCCCTGAACAAGCAAACCGCGATGGGGAAGGCATCTTGACTGGTTTAGGCTGTTGGGTGCCCGGTATGCTCGATTACAGCCATTCGCCTTATGCCAAAAGTATAGTGAAAATGTTGGCAGATAAAGGAGAAGGTAAAGTGCTGAATCGTGATGAGATTATTGGATATGTGGACAGAAGCGATAACCTGTGGCTCACCAAAGATTTTCAGATGGAGGCCGAACTGGAATTTGTGGTCATGGCCACACTGGCTGCATTGGGTGAAATCGAAATCACCCTGAATTCAGGAAAGTCGATCAATTCAACGAATCTCAATGAGCTCAAGGATATCCAAAAACAGGACTTCTATTCGTTCTCCCACATCAAGCCACCCAAAGGATTAAACCTCGCTGCGCTGAAAACCATGTTTGTTGGCATGTTGGGAAGGGATTTAAGCAATCAGCTAAAAGATCCTTCTATCTACACGCATCTGGTAAGCGCTGCCAACGATTGGGCAAAACGCACCGTAACCCTATTGAGCAAAATTCAGGGAGGGTACATTTTTAAAGGCATCGATATTGTAAGCACCGAGCAGGCAAGCAAATACCGTCAACGCTTCACAGCATTCTCCGGTTTCTGCGACAAGCTCGCCAATTACACATCTGAGGCCAAGATTAAAAACTTCGCTTTCACAGTGGATGACTTGAACCGCATCCTGCCCGCTAAAGCCGAAGTGGAACAATTGGAAAAGCAACTGGCCGAACTGAATCTGTTGAATGAAGAGATTTCCTATTTGCAGCAATGCAAGCAATTTATCACTGACAATGCCTTCAAAGAAGAGGTGTCGGAAGCCATCCATCAATTGGCTCCGGTTTTGGGTAAGGACGATGAAGCGGAACTGGAAAAGTTCAAAAAACTACTACATCAACTCAAAGAGCGCTATGCCGAATGGTACCTTGATTTGTACTTGAAGCACCGCATCAGCCAAAAAGATCATACCCAAAAAATTGCGCTGCTCGACTCGGATGCAAAAGCCATCTGCGATATCCTGAAAGATGCCGATTTCCTTTCTTCGGGTCAGTTCATGCAGTGGCTCCAAAAAATCAACAAACTGCAACCGGCCGACAGCAAAGTGAACAAGAGCCTGATACTGACTGCTCCCTATCAGGATTTCAACCCGGCTGATTTTGAAGGAGCCGAAGTGCTGAATGTAAAGCAATTGAAAACAGACTTGGAAGAACTGCTGGACCAATGGACTGATACGCTCAAAGACACGCTGGACGACCCCATGGTGAAAAAGAAAATGAACCTGTTGGATGACGCTACCCAAAAATTGCTTTCCAATTTTAAATCCGGCACTATAGAACTGGCCAAAGATAACGCCCTGCGCATCCGCAATGCCATTATGGATTTACACAAAGGTTTGGAAAAAGTGGAGCTGAGTATCGAGAGCATGAAAAGCACCTTCAATAAGCCACTCACACCCGATGAAGCCATTGAAGCCTTCAAAGCCTATATTGACCAAATCGCCAAGGGCAAAGAGCGGGATAAAATCAGAATCATTTTGAAGTAAGTCGAATGAATAAACCAAAGCACATATCAGCCCGCTTAACCTGGCATGCGGATGGATGGAACGGGAAAATCTGTGAAGACCCGGAAGCCAATACATATTGTACAGGACAATTTTCCTACCCTGGTGAGATGTATGAAAAAAAGCATTTACAAAAAATAGAAGCAGAAAAATATGCCAGTTGTTCGTGTAGTAAAATCAAGGATGATTATGTACCTCCCTGCTGTTTTAGTAACAACGCTTTTGGTAAGGATACTACTGTTGCTCAGGTAAACTCGCCTGCCTGGTACAAAAACAAAGAAATCAGGCAATGGAAAATGCCGCCTTATACTGTAAGCCTTTGGCCTTATGAGGAAATGTACTTTGAGGATGATAAAAATGAAGATGGCACTTTTAACTACGACAATCGCATTGCCAATGTAAAAGCATTTATGAATGAGGTGAAGGAAGATGCTTCACTTATTTTCTACTATAGCAATTATAGCAATCCATTATCCAACGAAGATGACAGAAAGTATGTAATCGTAGGGTTTGGCAGGGTGAAGCAAATCCATGAATACATGGAATACTTACAAGCTACACCTGAAGAACGGAAACGCTATGCAGGTGCTTTCGTTTGGCAAATCCCCATCACTTCGCATTATCCAGAGCAAGGTTTTCGTATTCCCTACCATAAATACAAGGACCAACCTGAGATTCTGGAAAAGATCGCTTTCTATCCGGAGAACTCACGGAATTTCAAATATGCCATGCGTCACATTTCCGATGACGATGCCCTGGAAATTGTAGAGCGAGCCATGGAAATTATTGATGTGCTGCAACATGAATTGCAAGACACTTCCGAAGATTGGGATGCTCGTAGAAAATGGCTTCATGAACTTGTGGCTGAGTTATGGAAAAACAGAGGTAAATATCCCGGGTTGTCGCAAGTGCTGAATTATCTCGACTTACCGGAAGTGAGTACCTATTTTAAGACTCAAACGGCTAAAGACAATGAAGAAGAAGCTTATGATGGCATTAAAGCCTTTTTGAAAGATGGCAAAGATATTCCCGGCTTACAAGTAGATGCTATTCGGATTGGAAATGTACGCGATGAATTTGCCACGAAAGATGATGCTGAACTTAAATTCCTGATCGAAGTTTTACCCCGATTTGAAATTGAAGAATCAGACCGCTTGAAACAAATCTCTCAAATATTATCAGAAGATCGTCAGCAGAATGGACTGAATATTTCCATTCAACAACTTTGTGAAAACCCCTATTTACTATGCGAAAAGTATGTAGGCAATGGACCGGACGACCAAATCACCTTTGCGAAAATTGACCATGGTGTGATGCCTTCACCCGATTTGGGCTTGGCAGCTTTGACGACCAAGGGAAGCAATATCCGATTCAGAGCTTTATGTGTAAACAAACTGAAAACCATTGCTCCACACACGTTCTCTGCTGCTGAAATCATCCTGCAAGGTATAAACAAGTATGTTTCCTATTTGAGTGATTGGCGACAGTTTGAATTCAAAATGAAAAATTTTGAATCCTATGCCGACACATTGAAAGAATCTTTAGTTTTGAGAAAGGACAGTGTCGAAAATCTTTATCTGTACCTGCGTGAAATATTTGAAGACGAACGACTGATTGAAGAAAAAGTAAGGCTGCTGGCCAACAGACAGATTTCCAATTTCAAAAGTCCCGTAACGCAACAGAATTGGGAAAACTTCCTATACGATGGCAATTCTAAAATTGCCGAATTAAATCCAACGGAATACAAAGAAGCAGTTGTTGCTCAGGCTGCAGTTTGTGCATCCATCTTCGACAAAGGATTGAGCGTGATTTCAGGTGGTGCTGGAACGGGAAAAACTACAGTGGTCAAATCCATCATCAGTGGCATCGAAAAAGCCCATGGAGCCGGAACCTCTTTTTTGCTTTTAGCCCCTACCGGTAAAGCAGCCGACCGCTTGCGTGAACGTTCAGGAAAAGAAGCCAAAACCATTCATTCATTTCTAGCCGAACGAAACTGGATGAATGACAATTTCACCTACAAGCGTGAAGGAGGCAAACAAGAAGAAAACGTGCGGATTTTTATCATCGATGAATCTTCCATGATTGACCAATCTCTGATGGCTACTCTCTTCCGTGCCATTAATTGGAATACCGTACAGCGTATTATTTTTGTGGGTGACCCTAACCAGTTACCACCCATTGGCTATGCCAAGGTTTTTTCTGACCTAATTGAATGGCTACCCGAAGAAAACAAAGGAGAATTAAAAGAAAACCTTCGTCAGCGTGAAAATAAACTCGAAGGCAGAGGAACTGGTATTCTCGACTTGGCTTCTGTCTTTATTCAAAGCAAAGCCGCTGACGAAGACCTGAAAGAAACTGGCACTAAAAAAGCCCAACAAACCGATTTGCTCAAGCGCATTCAGGAACTGGATTTTTTGGGCGACCTGAAAGATATTGAAGTTCATTTTTGGGATACAGAGAAAGAACTGAACGATTTAATGTTCAATACACTCGTTAAAAATCTGGAAGATGAACATGGCTTCACATACAACGAAGACCGCTATTGGGAGCTATTAGGCAAAGCCTTTGAAGATGCAAAACAATCTTCCGGAAAACGAGCCAACAAGTTTCAGGTGATTTCTCCCTACCGTTCTGAACTTTTTGGCACAGATGCATTAAATACCTTCTTTCAAAGCAAATTCAACAAGACACGTTTTGAACACCAGCAATTTGTGGACGGCATTTCCATTTTCGATAAAGTGATTCAATACCGCAATCGCACCAAGTCGAATCCCATTTTTGCGTGGGAGCCGGGCGAAGGGAATGTAAGAATCAACATCTACAATGGGGAGTTGGGCTTCACACGACCCCATGGTTTTGATAGCAAAAAATTCAAAGATGAAAACGAAAACCGTTGGTATAACCAAAAGCACATGGCTCCTTCGTTCAGGCCACAACGCTTTGTTTTAAATCTCGAAGGTCGAAATGCCAACATTCCCATGGGGAAAGATTTAGGAACGTACAAAACACCTAAAGGCTACACCAACCAATTGCCACAAGAAAAACCCATTGATAACCTTGAACTCGCTTACGCCATCTCTGTGCACAAATCACAGGGCAGTGAGTTTGACCATGTGTTTCTGGTATTGCCTAAGAATAAAAAGTCCTTGCTTTCCAAAGAATTGATTTATACAGCCGTTACCCGGGCAAAAACCAAACTGACCGTATTTGCCGAACAAGATATTTCTGCCTTTTTGCAACTCACTCGACCTGAAGCCAACAAGCTTTCTAAAATCAATGCTTCACTCTTTGATTTTAAGCCCTTGCCTAAGGAATGGCTGATTATGAGCGAATGGTACGAAGAAGGCAAAATACACCAAACCCTTTCGGAATATATGGTTCGTTCAAAATCGGAAGTTATTATTGCCAATATGCTAAGTGAACGGCAGGTGCCATTCTGGTATGAGAAACCCTTGTTTGCAACAGATGGCTCTTTTTACCTGCCCGATTTTACGGTAATGCTGCAAGGCGAAGAATATTACCTGGAGCATGTGGGCCGTTTAGACCTGCCCAATTACAAAGCCCATTGGGAAAAGAAAAAGCAGTGGTACGATAAGCACTTTCCGCAGAGATTACTAACTACTTACGAAAGCAGCACACTAAGCCACGACATTGATAACATCATAAAAAATTTGAGCTGATATGAGCAACGATAATACAATCACCGTTTTAGGAAAAACTTTTAATAGCGAAGAAGAACGCAGAGACTACTTTCGCGAGGAGTTGCGTAAAAAACTGCCTGAACTTAAACTAATGGAAGGTTTCCCCATTGGTGAAGACGAAGACATCCTAAACCTGAGTGACCCGCCTTATTATACCGCTTGTCCCAACCCCTGGCTTAACGATTTTATTGCCGAATGGGAAGAAGAAAAAAAAGATCAGGAAAAACAAGGCTTACGTAAAGCGGATTTTGAGGTAACCGAACCGTATGCTGCGGATGTGAGTGAGGGGAAAAACAATCCAATCTACATGGCACATAGCTACCACACCAAAGTACCACATCCGGCCATTATGCGTTACATATTGCATTACACACAACCCGGTGATATTGTGTTCGATGGATTTGCTGGAACAGGGATGACTGGTGTGGCTGCGAGTATGTGCGCAACTCCTGCTGCTGATTTTAAGTATTTGATTGAAAAGGAAAAACCAGAAGTAAATTGGGGTAAAAGAAAGTTTATTGGAGGAGATTTGAGCACGATTGCAAGCTATATATCATATAACTATAATAACACTATTGAGGCTTCTCTCTTTAATAAGAAAGTAATAGAAATTATTAATGCCGTAAAAAAAGAATTAAAATGGTTGTATACAACTAAACATAATGGTCAAGTCATAGGAACTATCAATTATACTGTTTGGAGTGACGTATATATCTGTAGCAACTGTAACGAAGAAATTGTTTTTTGGGATTCAGCTGTGGATAAAGAAAATGGTGTGGTTAATAATGAATTTGAATGTCATAGATGTAAATCTATCCATACCAAGAGCAGTGTAAAAGACGCAATTACTACAAGATATAGTGAAATTTCTGGTAGAGCTGTGAGTCAAAAAAAACGCATTCCAGTGCTTATTAATTATTCTTCAAATGGAAAAAGATTTAATAAGAAACCGGATAAGTTTGATCAGAAAATTTTTGAGAAAATTGATGCAATTAAACTTAACCACTGGATTCCTACTAATACAATAATTAAAGGTGATGAAATTGGACGATTAAAAAATGAGTTTATTAATGATGTTTCAGAATTATTCCCAAAACGTGTTCTAATAGTTCTTTCGGAGATTTTAAAATCAGCAAATACTGATAACAGGATTCATCTTCTTATTACGTCAATTGTACAAAATATTTCTTGGTTGTATAGATGGCGTGCAAATGGAAAAGGTGGCACAACTTCAGGGACATATTACATATGTGCTACACCACAAGAAAATAATGTATTTAACCAGATAGAAAGAAAGCTCAATGATTTTTCAACTGTATTTAAATTGGTATCGAAAAATAATTCTGCTTCCGCAATTTATTCAGGTTCATCAACTTTGATTAATTTAAACACAAGTTCTATTGACTACATTTTTACAGACCCTCCTTTTGGTTCTAATATAATGTATTCAGAACTGAATTTTATGTGGGAAGCATGGTTAAAAGTTCTGACAAATAATAAATCAGAAGCTATTTCAAATAAAACTCAAGGAAAATCAACTGTAGATTATCAAGGTTTAATGAATTCATGTTTCAAAGAATGTTATCGCATTTTGAAACCGAATAAATGGATGACTGTAGAGTTCAGCAACACTAGTGCAGCTGTATGGAATACAATCCAGAATTCTATACAACTATCAGGATTTATTATTTCTAATATTTCAAGTCTAGATAAAAAACAAGGTAGCTTTAAAGCAGTTAACACACCTACCGCTGTCAAACAAGATTTGATTATAAACTGTTATAAAACATCTTCCGAATTCGACCAAAAATTCAATCAGCTCAAACATTCCGATGTGGGCGTTTGGGAATTTATTGCTGAGCATTTAGAGCATTTACCCATCCATTTGGTTTCTGGTAATTCTACCACCGCCATCATCGAGCGCAGTCCAAAAATCTTGTTCGACCGTCTCATCGCCTTTTATGTGCAGAGAGGTTTGCCAGTGCCCATAGATGCCGGGAAGTTTCAAAAGGGCTTGCGGGAGCGGTTTATTGAGCGGGATGGCATGTTCTTTACCAACGAGCAGGTGCAGGAATACGACCGAAAAAAAGCGGCAGTACCTAATTTTGTGCAGCTAAGTATTTTTGTGGCCAACGAGCAGGATGCCATCTACTGGTTGCGCCATATTTTGGAGGCAGCACCCAAAACGGAACAAGACCTACACCCGCTATGGATGAAGGAAGTGGCAGGAAACATGCGCAAAGGCGATACCCTGCCCGAGATGCGCACCATACTGGAAGAAAACTTCCTGAAAAACGACAAGGGTCAATGGTACCTGCCTGACCCGGAAAATGAAGCCGACTTGGAGAAACTCAGAACCAAACGACTGCTCAAGCAGTTTGAAACTTACAAAACCGAGGCTTACAAACCCAAAGGCAAAATAAAGGAAGCCCGGGTAGAAGCCCTGCGTGCCGGGTTTAAGCATTGCTACCAGGAGAAGGATTTCAAAACCATCGTACAAATTGGCGACCGCATCCCCAACAACCTGCTTATGGAAGATGAGGTGCTGTTACAGTTTTATGATATAGCCAGTTCAAGAGTATAATTATTAGGGAACACGCTATGATTGTATCTAAAGTAAATCCACAAATTACACTTGACTACCTGCAAACCAAGCGGGAAAATCAGTATTTTGAGCGAAAGGGATTGGGCGAAAAAGAGACAAAGCCCTCTAAGATTGCTGAAGAAATTATTGGGATGCTAAATGCAGATGGAGGGGTGTTGGCGCTGGGTGTGTCAAATACCGGTGAAATTCAGGATTTAAGTGGCTTAGGCGAGGAGCAATTAAGTAAGTATAGAACACTCATTATTGATTTTATAGAACCATTTGGCCGTGTAGAATTGGAAGAAATTCAGATTGAAGGTAAATTATTGTTTCTTTATCATGTCGAACAAGATGTTGAGCGAATATATAAGAGAAAGGATAACGAGCAAATTTTTTTAAGGGTTGATGATACCAACCGTCTTTTAGACAGAGATGTAGTTAGGTCTCTGGAATATAACAAGCAAATAAGAAAGTTCGAAGACGAAATTGTTTCTGATTTTGATTTTGATGATATAGACCTTCCGATTCTGAATCGCTACAAGGAGGTATTGAACTATAAAGGAGATGTTCTGGAGCTTTTAATCAAAAGACATTTGGCTATTAAGAGTAATGGTGCATACAGACTAAAAAAGGCAGGTGTTCTTCTTTTTGCCAAAGACCCTGAAAAATATATCACATCAGCCACGTTGAGGTATATTAGATATGAGGGGGATGAAGCCTTGGTTGGCACAGAACTCAACGTAATTAAGGATGAGCGCTTTGAAACCAACATTCCTCGGATCATTGGGAATGTTAAGGCCTTTCTTAAGGCTACACTGAAAGATTATTATTTTCTCGATCTTGATTCAGGCCGATTTAATAAAGTACCTGAGTATCCTGAAGAAGCTTGGTTAGAAGGTGTAGTAAATGCCTTGTGTCATAGATCATACAATGTGCAGGGTAATGCCATTTACATCAAACATTTTGACAATAGGCTTGAGATTTCAAATAGTGGCCCATTGCCGGCACAAGTTACTGTTGAGAATATCAGAACAGAACGATATGCCCGCAATCCAAGGGTGGCCAGAGCATTAGAAGATATGGGATTTGTGCGTCAGCTCAACGAAGGTGTTTCCCGAATTTATAGATCGATGGAAAAATCGATGCTATCCGAACCTGAATACAAAGTTCAGAATGGCAATGTTTATTTAACCTTGAGAAATAAAATCAGCCAGCATACTAAAACGATTCCCGAGCCCGTTCTTCACGTCATTCAAGACAAGTGGTCAAGTTTTAATGAAACTCAAAAGAGAATTCTGCAGCATCTCTTTTACAACAATAAAGCAACAATAGCTGATTTCACAGATGTTACCGGAATCAATGAAAAGACGATTCGCTTGTACTTAAATCAATTTGTGGAACAAGAAAAGATCTTGGTAAGACTCAGCCATAAAATAAGAGACAAAAATGCACTTTACGCCTTTAAGAGAACGGTACAGGATAATAAGGAACATTAATTTGTGAGATTAAGTCATTGTATATCAATCTGAATTTAGCGCTAAGGAATATTCTAGTGCTTTTAAGGAACATTTTAGAATGGCACAATAAACATGAGGTACAAAGGCAAGGCTTGTGAAATAGTAGGAGATAAAGAAGTGTTCGGGCAACGCATTGCCTGGATACGCCTGATGGTGGACGGCAGCTTCCATGAAGTTCCCTATGATGAGTTGGAAAAACCCACTACGGAGTTTTCCATGCCCTACTTACGCTTTGTATCCATTGCGGCAAAAATTAAAGACGAAGTAGCCAGAAAAAACCTATTGGCTCCATATGAGAGCAGTTTGATCCCCTTGCCGCATCAGATACTGGTGCTGGAAAAAGTGATGCAGTCCAATCAAAATCGATTTTTGTTGGCCGATGAGGTGGGCATGGGAAAGACCATTGAGACCGGTTTGATTTTGAAGGAGCTTAAAATCAGAGGCGATATCAAGCGCATATTGTGTGTTGTTCCAAAGTCTGCTATGCTGCAATGGCAGAGTGAGTTGAAAGAGCATTTCAATGAAGTGTTTCATCTCTACGATTCGGAGATGATTACCTCCATGGCACGCACTTTTGCCAATATCAATGCCGATGAAGAATACAATTTCTGGACACAGCACAACCAAATTATTGTTTCAACCGATGCGCTGAAGCCTTTGGAGAAAAGGCAAGGCTGGTCAAATGAGCGGGTGGATGAATACAACAAATACCGCATGCAGGCGGTGCTGGAAGCAGATTTTGACTTGGTCATTATGGATGAAGCCCATAAAATGGGCGGCGCAACATCCCTGGTTTCACGTTTTATCCTGGCGCAGGAATTATGCAATTCTGTGCCGAATGTGCTGTTGCTTACGGCAACGCCCCACAGGGGCAAATCAGACCATTTCAGAAGAATATTGCAGCTATTAGACCCGGATGCATTTGCGGGTGAAGGGTTGCCCGATATTGAGGAACTGGAGCCTTATGTCATCCGAACCGAGAGGCGTTTTGCTGTGGATTATGAAGGGAAAAAGCTCTTTAATGAAAGGCAGACGAGGCGCTTTGATGTTATGTTGGATATCAACAAGCATCAAAAACAAATGGCCTTGTATGATGCCGTTACGGATTATGTACGAAGGGGATTTAACACGGCTAAAAGGGCTGGTAATCCTGCAAAAGGATTGATCATGATCTTGTTTCAACGTTTGGTGAGCAGTTCCACAGCCGCTATACTTTCTGCCATGCAAGGCAGGCTGGAACGATTGCGATTAGGCGAAGAATCAACTCTGGACGATTTTGCGCACGAAGTAGATCATGAGTTTGATGAAAATGAAGAGGTAGATTTTGAAGACATGGTACAGCGCAATGCGCTCGGCTTAGCCAGTGAAGAAGCGTTGCTGTCAGACCTTATAGCGCAGGCAAGAGATTGTTTGGCAACAGAAACCGATGCCAAAGCCGATGCGCTTCTGAAGAAAATCGAGGAATTAAAGCAGGTTCAGATAACTCAGGAATTGAAAATACTGGTCTTTACAGAGTTCAGAACCACACTGAGAATGTTGGTGGACTATTTCAAAGGGAAAGGGTACGTAGTCTCTTATATTCATGGCGGACAGGATTTGGATGAGCGAAAAAGAGCCTTAACACAATTTAAAAACGAATCGCAAATCCTGATTGCTACCGATGCTGCAGGAGAATCCCTGAACATGCAGTTTTGTCATATTGTGTTTAATTATGACTTGCCCTGGAATCCCATGATGATTGAACAACGCATTGGCCGGGTTGATAGGATTGGTCAAAAATATCCGGTCCAGGCCCATAATATGCTCACCAACAATAGTGTTGACTTGCGTGTATATGAGGTGATTGAAGAAAAGCTCAACAACATTTTGGAGCAGTTGGGCATTGACAAAACTTCGGATGTGCTCGATTCTACCATCGATATGAAGAAAGTAAATAAACTACACCTGCAGAGTTTGTTAGATCCGGAAAGATTTGAATTTGCTGGGGAACGATGGTTGCATGACATAAAGAGTAAGCTGCGCCAGTATAAAAGCACCGAGGGCATATTGCCACAAGTAGCAGAATCGGAAATTGAATACAAAAAGGCGGCAGAGGTAAAACACAGCCCGCTTCCTTTTTGGCTGGAAACTTTGGTGCAACAGTACACCATGGTGCATCATGGCACCTTGACAAAAAATCTATTGGGGTATGCTGACATTAAAGTACAGGGCGAAAGCAGGAAGATCACCTTTGATGCCGAGGTTTCATTAGGTAATCCTGGCGTTGAGCATATTACGCTGCAGCACGACTGGATCAGGAAACTATTAAATGATCTGGGCGAATTTGATCTGTCAAATAAAATTCCTGTAATCAAGTCAAGCACCGGAGAAGAAACTCCGGGCTATTGGAGTTTGTGGCAAATAAGTGCCCGCAATAACCTGGAAAGTAAGATTCAGTATCAATGCTACTTTTTAGCCGATAATGGAAAGCAATACAGTGCTTATGCCCATGATATCTGGAATCGTTTGATCAACGGATCTGGAAAATTTAGCATAGATGGCTCACAGGCGTTCAATGAACCGGAGTCGTTCCAAAAAGAGATGAATCAATCCTTGTTTCTTTCATTCCAGAATCTTGAAGCAGATGTAATGATTCGAATTAACACCAAAAAGGAAAACAGGTTGAATTCCTATTGTTTTCAGAAATCCAGAATTGAAAGGATCGGAATCGACAACATTCGCCAAGCCAAACTTCAAAGACTTGAAAAAGAGCATCAAGCATGGATGAAAGAATTTGATTCGGGGAGCAAAATCATTCCGGGCATTAAACAACTATTAATGATTCGTATCAATGGCTAAGGGGCTTATTCAACATATCACAGACAGTCTGAAAAGTTATCCGGCAAAAGTGTTTTTGGTGGAGAATAATGATCGCTTTTTATACCGAAGCGATGTTCAGGATGCCTTTGGGGCAATGGGTATTGAAATCGATCATGGCACCAGCATGGAACAGCGCATTACATTTGAAATGCGTGAGCCTGATGGGTTACTTGTTTTGCTAAGCCAAGACAATGCCAATTATCTCGAAGACATAAAAAATGAAGCGGTAGCGATTGAATTCAGTCTGGCCAATTATGTACCATCATACCACATACCATCTCTTATTGAATTAGACCTTTCGATGCTCGACAAACTGTTTAGAAATCAACCTTTAGTTAGTCTAAACAGAAAAGAGACTCAGGAATTTATTGAGAAACTAAAGGATGAAGCCACAT
>Ga0209606_1003051_pt1 | contig 17385 bp, 5 predicted proteins | sample AD_UKC057_MetaG_FD_184412 | JGI IMG/M metagenome (GOLD analysis project Ga0209606, IMG submission 184412) | Active sludge microbial communities of municipal wastewater-treating anaerobic digesters from USA - AD_UKC057_MetaG (SPAdes) (version 2) | ecosystem: Engineered > Bioreactor > Anaerobic >...
CCTTTTGGGGGGTGGCAGCAGCGGGGATCGGCGGGGGGCGGGTCGAGGCGGGTCTGGTAGGGTTCGCCCGTGGCGATGGCGCGCTGCATGGCATCGTAGAGGTCGAGAATGGTGTCTTTGGTGCGGTAGTGGCCGTAGGCGGCTTCGTCTTTGCGTTTTACGATGGGGAAGGTGTCCATGATGTAGTCCACGGCATAGCGGGGCGTGGGGAAATGTTTTTTCAGTTCCGCCAGTTGCTCGGGCGTTTCATCGTAGGGGCAGCCGTCCTCCCTACTCGCCACTCGCCACTCACCACTCGCCTCTGCTGGCAAATACAGATGGAAGAACGCGGCATCCAGTTCGCAACGGAGCAGGAAACGGCGCTCCTCGTCCCAGCGGAAGGGTGGTCCGTTCCAGCCGCAGTCTCGTGCGAAGGGCTCGAGGTCCCAGGCGGTGTAGGTGAGTTCGAGGACGCGGGGGAGAAGGAATTGGCGAATGGTGAATGGCGAATGGCGAGGAACGATATTATGCCATGAGCAAGGGATGTCATATTTGGATGATTTATGAACAGCAAGTTGATTTATTATAAAGAAAGTAAAATTAATACCACCTAGTTTTTGGCGGGCAACATAATCGAAAGCGAAAGAAATAAGACATGATAAAAACGAGGATGCTTCAAGGGCGGTTGTATTCCTTGGAAAAAGTATCAATGGCATACTATGGCCAACTCCAATACATGGCAATAATGTTGTCACCATTGTGCGTTCATTTGTTGCGCTTGTTACGTTGGAAAAGCCTTGAAACCACCTATTACAAAAATCAGTATGAATTGATTGCAGTACGTCTTCTTGGGTTACCCAATAACGGGGTTGTGGAAGACTATATGGATTTTGATGTTCTGAAAGGCTAAGATTCTCAGGTTGTCCTTGACGAATCATTGCAGTAGCGCTAAGAACAACTTGAGAACAGCGGTGGTCGTAGTGGTGGATCATTTTCGCTTCGTAGAGGGGCAGGTAGCGGGGTTCGCCGGGATTGGGGACGACGAAGTGGTTTCCTTCGAGGCGGTAGCCTTGCGATTCCAGTTGTTCGCGGGTACGGAACAGGTGGGAGTCGCTCGTCATATTAAAGAGGCCCTGTTTGAAGGTAATGCCCCAGGGGTTTTCTTCGGGCTGGCCGTCGCGGGCTTCCTTGATGAGTACGGGGACGCGGCGATAGACGGCCTTGGTGAGTTCGGCGTCCGCCTTGGACCGGAATATTGGACAGGTGCGGGTATTCGGATTGAGCAGGGCGATGTCTTCGGCGGACAGGGCGAAGTGGCGGTCGGGTTCGCGCAGGTCGTCGGGGTGGAGGGCGAAGAAGACGAAATCGGAAGGGGCGAGTGGCGAGTGGCGAGTAGCGAGTAGTGCGTGGGGAGAAGGTGTGCGGAGGGTGAGGAGGCAGAATTTATAACTGCGGTGTACTCCGGGAAAAAGGGCGTTCCGGTTTTCAAAATCGTAGAGGCTTGCGAGGGAGGCGGTGTCCATGAGGTTTTGGAAGAAGAACTTAGTGGTGTCGTCGGTGGCGATGCCGGAGGGCAGGATACAGCCGACGCGGCCGCCGGGGCCGGTGAGTTCCCGGTTGAGTTCGGCGAAGATGGTGTATACATTTATCCTTCCCCGACCGCATAGGGGATACCTGCCGCTGTTACCCATAAAATGGCTCAGCCCATCGTGAAAGCGCAAATCATGATTGAAAAGTTCATATAGATTTGGGTCTTTTGTCTGTAAATCGCTGATCATACGCTTGCGCACGGCACCGTTAGGCGCGTTGGCGATTTCGGGGCTGCGCTCGGCGAACCATTCCTTTTCCTTCAGTTCGACATGTTCCCAAGGGGGATTGCCGAGGAGGAGGTCAAAACCACCATGTAATTTCGGATTGCGGATTTCGGATTGCGGATTGTGGATTTCGGATTGCGGATTGCGGATTGCGGATTGCGAATTGTGGATTTCGGATTTCGGATTGCGGATTGCGGATTGCGAATTGTGGATTTCGGATTGCGGATTGGAAGAAAGAGGTGATTGGGGCGGGAAGACCTCGGGGAAGGCGAGGTGCCAGTGGAAGAAGTTGTATTGGTTAGCGATGCGTTGGACTTCGTCGCGAAGCCAGGGGGTGAAGTCGTGGACGCTCTTGGGGTTGCGTTCGATTTGCCGGAGCACCTTATTCGTTATCGGGTAGGGTAGCGCCTTATTATCCCGCTTTGGCCACACGAAGGCGGCGCACCAGGCGTCGGCGAGGAAACGGGAATGCACATAGTCGGCGGAGCGGACAAAGGCTTCGTAACGGCGCTGTTTTTCCTGGATGCCGTCTATGGTATCGTCTTTCAAGGCGTCCAGTTTCGCCATGGCGGCGGGCAGGTTGCCCAAGTGTTCCCATGCCGCGTATTCGTCCAGCTCCATCTGGGTGCCTTCTTCTTTGTTCCGCTTTTTGTATTTGGTGCAATACGCCCGGTCATCCCCTTCAATAGGCGTGAAGGCCTCGTCGGGGATGCCCTGTTCGATGAGTTCGGGCGTGGCGCCGATGAGGCTGTTGCCGCACTGGATATGGTGGTCGAGGAAGGACAGGGGTTTCCCCGGTTCCAGCGCTTCCAGCCAGAGGCTGATTTTGCAGAGTTCGGCCGCCATGGGGTTAATGTCGACCCCATAGAGGCAATGGCCGATGACATCCCGAAGCGATTGCTGGTACAAGATAGGCGAGGACTCGCTGTCGCCCATGGCAAGTGCCCGTACCCGGGAAAGGTGCCGGGCCAGGCGATGGGCCGCACCCACGAGGAAGTGACCGCTTCCAACTGCCGGGTCACAAACCTTGAGGGACAGGAGCGCTTTTTCCGCTTCACGCCCCGCTTTGCATTTTATGGCATCCTCCACAACAGGGTCGAGCGCGGAATCCAATAGACACTGCACCAGGCTGTCCGGTGTGTAGTATGACCCGGAAGTCTTACGTTCGTTTCCGGAAAACTCGGCAAAATTGAATCGTGAGCCGTCTCCGCTGATCTGGGGCGTGAGTGCCAGAAGGCTCTCGTACACGCCGCCGAGCTCTTCGGCCCCCAGGTTCTTGTAATCTACCTGGCGGAGCAGTCTGTTTTGGCGCGTGAATGCCAAATGACGCAAAGCTTCGAGGAAGTCGGCGTTGGCGAGTTCTGTCCCATTCGCACCCACAAGCGTAACGGCATTAAGGGCGAGGGTACTCTCCGGGGACCAGAGAAAACTTCCCAAACTCGGCATGGCAAGGTTAACACGGGCTGCGGCAAAACCTTCAGCGCCAGACAGCGCCCCTGACAGAATATTGAATTGCTGCCACAAGTCACCGTGTCGGCTCCCCCGTATTTTCGCAGCCAACTCCCTCAATCGTGTTGTACTGTAGTAGGCGGTATAGCGTTCGCGGGCTGTCCTTGCCAGTTCCGAATCATCGGGTGGATGCAGCAGCGGAACCCCGTCGAGGGTCCGGTCTTCGGCGACGAAGAGAAAAATGAGCCGGTAGACCACGCGCAGCAGTTGTCCGTGAAAATCCGAAAGCGACACTTGGCCGGACCGCAAGGCTTCACGCAGCGCAGTGTTACGCGGGTGGCCGACAAAGCCCTGGCCGAGGACCTGGAGCGCCCGCTCAACGCCGCCACGGAGGGATTCGAGGGCGCGGGCGCCTTGTTCGTTGGCGACTTTGGTCCATTGTTCGAGGAGGCAGCTTTCGGGTTTGCCGTCTTCGGCGGCCATGAAGCGGCTGGCATGGGCCGTGAGCCAGAGGAGCACGAAGTCGGCGTAAACCTCGCCGTTGAACATGGACTCGAGGTCGAATTCGAGGTAGGACTGGCGGGACAGGGCCTGGTTGTCGCGGAGGATGCGGAAGCGCAGGCCGTTGGAGACGATGGCCCAGAGGTGGCTTTGGCTGCGGTTGAGGAATTCCTGGACCAGCCCGTGGGGATTGGCGGCGGCGGCGCCGCGCACGCCCGCGGCGCGCCGGTCCAGGTCGACGCCGCAACCGACGAGATGGATGGCGGCAACGCTGAAGAAGCGGTTGATGGCGTAGGTACGCCCGTCGAGTTCGGGCCCGGCACTGGCGGGGAGCAGGCCGAAGCCGAGTTCACGGAGCAGGGGCAGGGACCATTTGTCGTTGGTCAGCGCGGTGAGCGCTGACGAGGGAGATAGGGAGGTAGGGAGTAGGGAGGTAGGGGAATTCGGAATGCGGAGTTCGGAATAAGCCGAATGCGGAATGCGGAATGCGGAATGCGGAATGGAAGAAGTTTCGCCGGTGGCCTGGGTGGCGGCGTTGCGGAATTCGGTCCAGTGGCGGCGGAGGCGGTTCCAGGACTGGGTGATGACTTCGTTGATGCGTTCGCCTTTGGGCAGGCCGTAGTCTTCGGGTTGTGTGCCGGGGATCTTTTCCTTGGGGTCAAGGAGACGACGGAGCAGGTCGGGTGGCAGCAGGCCGCCTTCGGAGTGGATGGTCTGAAAGTCGGTGGTGTTACGGCGTGACATGGGTTATCCCTTCGGGATAGGGGACAGGGAGTAGGGAGATAGGGAATAGGGGAAGAAGGATGAAGGCTGAAGTGTGAAGGTTGAAGGGACGACTTGTGCAGTGACTTATGCGGTTGTGCTCAACCCTGACTCTAGCCGCGACTCGGGCCGTGACACTAGCCGTGCCTCGGGCCGTGACACCCGTCCCAGGCGTGGTTTGCCTCGTATTGAACTTCATTGTTTTACTTCCTTGCTGATATGCTTCGCCAGGTTTCGGCCAGCTTCTGTCAGGCGGTATTGTTGTTTGGGGCTGTTCGGCTTTTCCGGGATGGTCATTTCGACAAGGCCTGCCTGTAGGGCTGGGTACAGATACTCGCGACTGAAATGCATTCTGTCAATCAATTCAAGGGCCTTCATAAGTTCGTTACGATTCATTGCTCCATCTATACATGCGATGAGCCTTCTGACTTGCGGGGTGACTTGCGGGGCAACTTGCGGGGTACCTTGCGGGGTGACTTGCGGGGTACCTGCCCCGGCAACTTCCCCGATACCTACCCCTGCAACTTCCCCGGTACCTACCCCGGCAACTTGATCGGAAACTTGATCCGCTGTACCGTTACTATCCTTGGCGCGTTGCATTTTTCGCGGCGTTAAATACAGGGTGAAACGCAACCGCATGCCGATTTCCTCGATGGACGGTTCCGGCAGTCCCAACCGTCGGACTTCGTTAAAAATGCGGCGGATACCGCTTCCCCACTGTTCGATCAGACCCAGTTCGCGAAAGACCCTGCCAATGACCTTGTTGCGCAACTTGGAGATTCCCTGAAACACATCTTCCAAGGTGAGTCCCGGCAACAGGATTCCCGGGTTCTCAATTTCGACACGGTCATCATAAATGGCGACGCGAATGGGCGCGCCCTGCTGCGAATAATCGGCATGGACGACGGCATTAATAATGGCCTCGCGCGCGATGGCGGGCGGGATATTCCAGACATCGCGTCGCCGAATATTGGAGAGATCGGCGCCACGCATGGAATGTTTCCGGACAAAGGCAATGGCTTGCTCGACCGCAAGGGGGAGATGTTCATGTATTTCAATGTGGTCAAGGATGGTGCTTTTGGTAGTGCCTTCAAACCGGGCGCATTGGACCCATGCGTCCGCAAAATGGAGTTCCCGGTCAATCCCGAAGAGCAGCATGCCGCCAACCGTTGGAACCAGTCCCCCCTGTTCTTTTGTTAATAGTTTCAGGGTGAGCAAATCTTTCTCTTTCAGTAGACGGATTCCCTTGAACAATTCTCGCGCTTTCCGAATATCAAGGGCATCTTTTTTCAGCGTTGGCATGGGCATTTCGTCAAAGGAAGTGCCGGACGAGGAACGTTTCAACTCTTCCACCAATGCGCGGTCGGCTTTGCGATTTGTTGAACCCAGGCGGACATATACCCCCTCCAGCGGTCCTTCGGCCTTCAGCCAGTGCGGGCGCGTGCCGCTGGGATATACTTCTGCTGCGAGCATGGTCTTTTTCTTATGAGATATTACTTCAATATTGGGCACCAGCCGCGGTTCAATGCTGTCTGAAATCAGGTTACACAAGCGTTCTTCTTCATTCAATGGATTGGCAACGCCAACGATTTTCTGATTCTTGTCGGCTACCCCAATCATTAACGTGCCCCCAGCGGAATTTGCGAAGGCGATAATCGTTTTGAGCATATTTTGGGGCGAAGAAAGATCACGCTTAAATTCCAGCGTCTTGGACTCAGGGCTTTTAAGGAGTTGTTCTATGGGAACACGCATTACAGTTGCTCTCCATTAGCAGGTGGGTTGTAAGCAGGGAGTAGGGTGATAGGGAGATAGGGAGTAAGGGAATAGGGGTTAGGGTGTAGGGTATAGGGTATAGGGTATAGGGGAAAAAGGATGAAGGTTAAAGTATGAAGTTTGAAGGGAGATGGGAATTGTTGCCGGTGACTTATGCGGTGACTTGTGCGGTTGTGTTCAATCCTGACTCCAGCCGTGACTCTAACCGGGACTCCAGCCGTAACTCGGGCCGTGACACCAGTCCCAGGCATGGTTTTCTGCGTATTGAACTTCATTCTTCTGAGCCCATTTCGATATCTTTAATTCGTTTCCGTCCTGCTTCCGTAAGTCGGTATTTTTGCATGCGGCTTTGAGGTTTTTCAGGAATAGTGTATTCAACGAATTTCTGTTCAAGCAGTTCTTGTAAAGTCCTTTTGAATGCGCCTGTTTTTGACTGTAATCCCAGTTTTTCCGCCAACTGATTCGCCGAAACATTCCCGTCCCAGTACAACAGTTCCAGAACTGCTGTGGACTGTCCCTCTGACTCTGGCCCTGACTGGGCCCTTGACTGGGCCCTTGACTGGGCCCTTGACTCTAGCCGTGACGATTTTGATACTCTGATTTTCTCTGTGGTTGCCTTACGTTTTCGCGTGATGGTTGCCGTGAACAGGCAGCCTTCCTGGTTATCGGTAAACTCAATTTGAGGCCAATGCTCCAGGGCCCTTTTGATGCCAGAACCAAGTCCGCGATAGGGTAAAAGTCCCTTGGCCACATGGGAAATGAGTATGGGGTTGCGGATATTCGAGTTTCCTGCGCGGATTTGTTCCACTGTGAGGTGATTGGGCAGATGTCCTGGGCTGACAATTTCGATACGGTCATCAAAGATAAAAAGTCGTATGGGCGCGCTGATGAGATAATCGCGATGCACGAGGGCATTGACCAGGAGTTCTTCGAATACCAGGACGGGAATCTCAGGCGTGCCCGGAGCATTCACGCCGCGTCCCGCCTGAATCTTGTGGAGATTGCGTTGGATGAATCCCATGGCGCCATCAAATACCTGACGTACTGGCCCGGCGAAATCCTCGGTGTCGAGGTATTTGTCGGCATGTATGGTTTTACCCGGATATCGGATTGCTTTAAGAATGAACTGCGGTTTGAATCGTTCCGGCTGTTCGGCAAATAACAGAAGTCCTGCAAGATTGAGAACGCCGGTATCCGTGGCAAGATTGAGATTGCGCAACAGCCGGACGAGTTCTTCAGGGTTATCAGGATAGTCAAGTTGGTGGACGTCCCGCAGATAATCCCGAAACCGCAGTTTGTCCAACGCTTCGGGTCCGGCTTTCGTCGGTAATTCATCGGCATGAAATTGGTCGGTCATCTGAAAAAGCCGTCGTAGTTCTTCTTTCGATTGGATTCTGCGGCGGTCGCTGCCGGCCTTGACCCAGATAACACCGTTCCGGTCAAAATAGGGTTTATCCAAGCCTTCGCTGATGGTAAGTGCAATAACGACGCGTCCTTCACCCACAGCAATATTTTCTGTGGCAGGCGAAACAGGACTGCGCATATGTTGTGTGGCCGCGTTACTGATGAGTTGGTTTAAGCGTCTCACATCCGAGGGGGCTAACCCGGGCGTAGCGCCATCATCCGCAACGCCAATTAGTATTACGCCCCCTTTGGAATTTGAAAAGGCCACCATATCCGCGGCCAGAGAATCAGCGTTGGTGATGTTCACCTTGAACTGCTGATGTGAATCTTCACCAGCGGAAATCACGGTTAATAGTTTTCGGCGATTCATGATGCCTTTTCTCCCGGAAGTTTCGGTAACAGTACGTAGGCGCCGAGGATGTCCGCGGGGAGGACGGGTTCGATGGTGGCGCGGCCTTTGGTTTTGGAGGCTTCGCGGACGCGTTCGTGGGCTTCGAGTTGGGCCTGGGCGCGTTGGGCGGCAATGTTGGCCAGGGATTGCTGAAACGGGACGAGCGCGTCCAGGAGCAGGGTAAGCTGCTGGTCAATGGCGGTGGGGATGAGGTTTTTGTCGGGGGTCGCGGCCAGCAGGGCGTCGCTTTCTTCGGGGGCGAGCCACTGAGGCGCCGTGGCCGGGCCGGTGCAGGCGAGGGGCACGATTTCTTCGCAGAGGATGGTTTCGGCGTCGGCGCCCGCCTTGCGCAGGTGATAGCGGAACCGGGCCAGGACCAGGGTGGTGCGTACGGAGACGGCGGCGGTGGACATGACGCCGCAGCGTGCGGCGACAGCGCGGGCGTCGCGGGCGACGGGGTCGAGGGCCTGGTCGAGGGTCCAGCCGGCGAGGCCTTCCACGACGGGGCTGGTGCGGCCGAGGTAGCATTCCCCTTCCCGGAGGGGCAGGTCGAAGCGGCCGGAGAAGGGGCCGTCGCGGCCGAGGGCCTGGCGCAGGGCGCGGGGCGTCTCTTCGCTGATGTGCACGGTGACGGCCCCGTCCTTTTCTTTCATGGGGACGTTGGCCGCCTGGAGCACGGTTTTGAAGAAGCGGGCAACGTCCTCGTTGCGGCCGATGGCCTCGCGGACACTGCGCAGTTCCGCGGCGACGGCGTCCTTGTCCAGGGTATGCTGGGCGAAACGGGAGCGGCTGGCCCGCTCCTTTTCCCGGGCGTTTTCCCACGCGGCGTGAAACTCGGTAACAACGGGGTTGTCTTTTTCCATGAAGTCAAAGAGCTCCTGGTCTTTGTCGGTCCGCCCCGAGGTCATTTCGCGGAACAGGGCGCCTTCGAAGAGGGTGCGCGCTATCTGTTCGCTGGAGCCGGGCACGGCGACGGTCACGCCGAGGTCACTCTTGATATTTTTGTGCTTACGAATGAGGACTTCGAGAATGACGCCGTCAATGGGATTGTCCTCGCCGTAGTAGGTGATAACGCGGACTTCGGGCCGTTTCTGGCCGAAGCGGTCCACGCGGCCTTCGCGCTGTTCGTGGCGGGTGGGATTCCAGCAGAGGTCGTAATGGAAGACGGCATTGAAAGCGTCCTGGAGGTTGACACCCTCGGACAGGCAGTCGGTACAGACGAGGACATAGTCTCCCCCACCCTCCGCCAGCCCCTGGATGCGGGCCTCCCGTTCGGCGGGCGGCAGCAGGCCGGTGACGGCCTCGACGCGTACCTTGTCGGGCAGGGCTTCGCGGAGTTGGCGCGCCACATATTCGGCCGTATCCACGAAACGGCAGAAGACAATGGGCTGGAACCCGTCCTTGATGAGGGCCTTCACTTCGCGGACGGCGCCTTTCAGTTTGGCGTCGGCGGCGCCGGCCAGGGCATCGGCGCGCCGGGCGAAGGCCAGCAGCCTGCGGCGCACGGCGTCCCCCTCTTCGGCGGAATCCGCGCCGGGGCTGAAGTCCACGGCGGCAAGGTCGTCCACATCGTCCTGGTCCAGTACGGTCCGGCAGCCGACCTCGTCCATCTCCCCCAGGTCCACCTCCTCCACGGCGGCGCGGCTGCGCAGGGTGGCCACGGCGGCGGCGGGACTGGAGGACACGCAGCGCAGCAGCGCGAGGGCTGACCAGTAGCGGACCCGCTGGCGGCGTTCGCCGCCCCCGGCTTCGGCGACAAATTCGCGGGCGAAGGCGACAATGTCATTGAAGAGGGCACGGTATTCCGGGCTGAAGGTAAAGGTTTCCTCCTTGTCCAGGCGGGACGGGAAGGTGGTGTCCGTTTCCAGGTACTGGCGGATGTCGGCGCGGCGGCGCTGCACGAGGTGACGGGCGAGTTTGCGCCGGACCCCTTCGCGCGCCTCGCGGGCGATGTCCACGGGCAGGTCGAAGAATTCCTCGTCGAGCAGGCCGAGCAGAGAACGGAAGGCCTGTTCGTTGCCGCTGTGGGGCGTGGCCGTGACGAGGAGGACATGGCGTTCGGGATTCGCGGCGATTTTGCGGATGAGATTGAAGCGCTGCTGGCGGCCGCGGCCGATGCCGCCGGCGAGGGTGCATCCGTGGGCTTCGTCCACGATGACGAACTCGGGGCATTTGAGTTCAAAGTCGGCGGCGTGGCGGTCGCTCTTGATGAAGTCGGTGGAAACGACAACGACCTTGTGCCGGTCAAACACGGACACGCCGATGGGCAGATTCCGTTCCAACCGCTGGATGGTGCTGCTGAGGACCAGTTCGGCCTCGATATGAAACTTTTCCGCCAGTTCCTTCTGCCACTGCTCGGCCAGGTGGGGCGGGCACAGTACGGCGAAACGATTGATTTCGCCTCGGTCCAGCATTTCCCGGGCGATGAGCGCGGCTTCCACGGTCTTGCCGATGCCGACGTCGTCAGCGATGAGCAGGCGCACGGGGTCCAGCTTCAGGGCCATCATGAGGGGCACCAGTTGATAGGGGCGCGGCTCCACGGCGATGCGGGCGAAGCTGCGGAAGGGGCCCGCGGCGGCACGGGTGGACAGCCGGGCGGCATCGCGCAGAAACCCGCCGGATCGGCAGTCGCCGAGGTCGTCCCGGGACGGCAGTGGAAAGGCGGCGGATTCGACCGGCTCGATAACGGGCAGGATGCCGGTGATCTCCTCGTCGAGGCCGCCCACGGGCCGGACCATGAGCAGGTCGTCGGTGGATTCGGGCAGCACCACCCATTCGCGGCCCCGGGCGCGCACGAGCGTGCCCGGCTTGGATAAGGTTGCAGCGGTCATGTTCGGGGTACTCCAAAGATGTCGGGATGGGCGCGGAAGATAGCGTTCCAGTCGTCTTTATGATGGAAGCGCACCACGATATAGCCCACCTCCAGCAAGGCGCGGGTGATTTCTTCATCCTTGCGCAGTTGCCCCGGTTCATCGTGGGGCGGGCCGTCGATATAAATGGCGGCATTGTATTCCTTATAGAAAAAGTCGGGGCGGGTGGAGCAGGCCGCTATCAGGTACTGGGCGTCACTGGGCGGATTCAGCAGCAGGGCGTCCAGATTTTCCAGCCAGCGTTGTTCCAGTTTGCTGTCGCACTGCTTGCGTAGGGCGGCCATGCGCCCGGCCCGGGAGCCGACGCCGCCCGCGGGCCGGCATTCGGCGCGGGTCAGTTCTTCCAGCACCGTTTTGATGGCGTAGCGGTCCAGCACCTGGTGGTCCCACTGGTTGGCGTAATCGAGCAGGCATTCATAGCAGGCCTTGCCGCAGGTATCGGGCCGCAGGTCCTCCAGGGTGTCGGGGTCGAAGTGACAGATTTCCAGGGCGGTGCGGGCGAGTGCGGCAATGATTTTCGGGTCCTCGACCAGCTGGCGCAGCACGCCGGCGCCGCCCTCGGCGGCTTCGAAGAAGAGGATTTCCCGGCGGGTGTCGCGGTCGGGCATGGCCTCGCAGGACAGTTCCCGGGGCTCTATCTGGAAATGCTTCTGTATGGCCTCCTTGAAGGCGGCCTGGAGCCCGGCCATTTCCACGGGGGTACGGGGCGGATCAAAGCGCATGACCAGGGCGTTCTTGGTGTCGGCCACGAAGGGCACCACGCGCATGAGGCGTCCGGCCGCGGCGTCACCCGGGTCGTCCACGTCTACGGGATTCTTCGCCCAGTAGCCTCGCTCGAGGTCGAGCATGTATCCCGGCGACTGGCTGCCCCGCATGTTGGCCCAGCCCATGTTGATGCGATAGAGGGACGCGGCATCCCCGTAGTTGAGCCGCATGACGGGAACGCCTCCCGCGAACACCTCGGCGTCCTTGCGGTCGATCCGGCCGCCCATGTCGGGGAAACGGTAGGCGCTGAGCATTTTGTAACCGTAGCGCTGCCGTTCCTCCTCATCGCAGGTGATGCGCTGGGCGAGTTTGAGGCTGACATTCTGGAGATGGACCAGCTCGGGAATGAGTGTGTCGCCTTCGAGGGCGGCGCCGCAATTGTCGCAGACTTCCACCAGGTTGGCGCCCTGTTCGAGATGGGCATAGCCGCAGCGCAGGCAGCGTTTCATGGTAGCGGTGACCAGGTTGTGGGTGGCTTCGATATCGTCCGAGCCGAAATCCAGGTTGACCTTGTAGACCCGGTAGCGGGCGCCCTCATGGTAGACCAGGGCGCGGGGCCCGAATTCCGTGATGGCGAGGAAACGGGGGCGCGACACGAATTCATTGCGGTCCCTGCGGCTGCGCCGTCCGGGCACGAAGGCGGAGATGGGCAGGCGCGGGAAATTATAGCCGGGCAGGAAACCTTCGGCGGCGAAATAGCGGTAGCTGTAGAAGTCGCCCTCATAAATGCCCTCAGCCTCGGTGAGCAGGCGAATCTGACTTTCCGCCTGGGCGCGCAGCCGCGCGGAATGGGCGCGCTCCGGCTCGGGACGGGAATGGTCCAGGATGATCTTGTGGTGCAGTTCCCGCTGACGCAGGGCGGCCCGGTAGAGTTCCCGCCACCGGTTGCAGGCGTCATCGAAACGGCGTTCGATTTGGTCGAAGACCTCCCGGGTCCAGTCGTCGTGGAACCAGGTTGTATCGGTCAGGAAGTCCCAGATGCCCGCGATCAGCTGATTCGCCCGGGCGAGGGCGGCGGCGCGATGGGCGGGATTCCGCAGTTCCTTTTGCAGCGCGGGCTTGACGGGCAGATGAATCCTGCCCTCCTCCCGCCGGATATCCAGCACCGAGGTAAGCGTCTTGCCCAGGTCGGGTTTGGCGATTTCCATCCAGACGGCGTGGATGTGGGAACGGACCAGGTCCCGGTTGCGCAGATCGATGCGCGGCGGCGCCACGGCGCCGGACACCATCTCGCCGGGCTGGCGGAAGTAATACTGGTCGTGGGGGCTGCGGCCCGCGCAATAGGTATAGACCAGGGCCGGCTGTCCGCCGCGCCCCGCACGGCCGCTGCGCTGGGCATAGTTGGCCGGGGTCGGAGGCACGTTGCGCATGTTCACCAGGTTCAGCTGGGCAATGTCCACGCCGAGCTCCATGGTGGGGGAACAGAACAGGAGCGGCAGGTCGGCTTTACGAAACTGCTCTTCGCGTTTCTGCCTGTCGTCCGCGGCCACCTGGGCGGTATGCTCCCGGGCTTCCAGGACGCAGTTCAGATCGATAAACTTACGGTAACACTCCACGAAATAGGCATTGACCTCGGGGGGTATCTCCCCCGCTTCCAGCAGGCGCGTGCGATCAAGAGGGCGCACTTCGCCGGTGCCGGCAATCCAGCGCAACGCACCATGGTTAACCTGATAGCCGGGAACGTCGCCGCCGCGGACCTGCTCCACGATGCCGTAACGCTTGAGCGCCAGCAGCAGGAAACGGATGATCTCGTTTACCGCATCCTGCTTCAACGTCTTTTGCGGCGCATAGTCCAAGAGGACACGTTTGACGTATTTGCCGTATCTTCCCGCCGCCGAAATAAAAAAGCCGGTCCTTTCAGTCTTTCTTCGGGGACGGGGATAGGCCACCATTGATTTAACCAGTTCGTTGGGGTCCTCCAGGTACCATACGGTCCCTTCCAGCAGGCGGGGCTTGGTCTGTTCCACGAGGTCGAGCTGTTTCTGGGGGTCGAGCGCCTCGGCCTTGATGGCCAGTTCGCGGCGCATGACATCGAGCAGGGTGCGCAGCAGTTCTTCCCGCTCCCTGGGCGGGCAGTCACGCAGGCATTGGGGCGTTTCCACGAAGCGCCCATTACCGTCATCGTCCCCGACGGTAAATCCTGTCGCCCACAAGGCCGCTTCTCCGAGCAGGCCCTCTTCGCCGGCCAGCCCTTCATAGTCAAATTCCAGGAGACCACAGTCTTCCAGGTTGGGCGCCGTGACCCGCCAGCCGCGCTGCAGGTCCCGATACAGGTAATACTCGATCACCCGCCGCAGCGCGTCATTGGTGGTATTTTTGGCGGGACCCCGCACTTCGGGGTCGGCGGCATAGTCTTCAAAATTCAACTTCAATACTTCGAAGACCCTCCGCGACAGGCCTCCGGGAGACAAGCCCTCCGGACCGGCATTCACCGTGGCCCTGTGCAGGGCTGAACGCAACAGGGAGACTTGGGCGAAGTCGTTGAAATGGCCAGACTGCAGGGAGGCATCCTGGCGGTTGTCGGTGAAGCTGAGCAGCTTGCGGGCCTCCTTGTTCAGGGTGCGGTCGCTCTGAAGTTCAATGAGCGCGCGGACGGCCAGGATGGTCGTGGCCGTGCTGCGCTTGTCCACGCCGAGCGTTCCCAGTTTTTGGGTTTCGGAACGCTGGGTTTTGGTATAGGCAATGCCGCAGGCCGGTTCCAGGCAGAACAGGAAATTTCCCTTGATGAGCGCTGCGGGAACGCCCTCGCCCTCGGCAACGAGGCGGCCCGACGCATTCACGAAGACCGGTTCGGGCAGATCATTACGGTGGTCCGGGGCGATACGCTCTTCGTCCCGGGGGGTCATCTCTTTCATAAAGGCCGGCGCGCGCTGTAACAATTCGGCGCCTTCGCCCCGGGGCCAGGGAGTTCTGGCGGACAGGTACAAGTAGCCGTCGCCCTGGCCGTCATCATCCACATCACGACGGTCTTCACGGGGCAGCAGGCGGTCACCTTGCTCGTCCGCTACCCTTTTTACACGATAATAGGCGGCGCCGCACTGGCGGCAAAAGACGAGGGGATACAGGGGCTTGTCGGGCTCGCCCGGCTTGGAGCCGAGTTTGTGCATTTCCAGGTAGCGGATGCCTTCTTCTTCGATGGTGGACCAGACTGTGTCGCCCCGGGTAAAGAACTGGTGCAGGCGGAAGGCGAATACGGGAAAGCGGCTTGACGGCGATTTGCGCAGGTTAGACCCATGCATCAAAAAGTTCCGGAGCACGTTGGAACATTGGTCTTGCGGAAGGCCCGCGAGGGCTGCAAGTTCTTCGGTCGCGCTTCCCGGTCCCCGCAGGGAACGGGGCCGCTGGCGGATGAGGCGTCCCGTGCCCGTTTCCGTCTGCACGCCGAAGGTCGTTTCGATCCAGGCGGCCAGGGGATGGGTGATAAACGATTCATAGTCGGCCGGCGGCGGTGACTCCGCGGCGAGGGCGCCGGAAAGGACCTGAATGACACCGGCGTCCGTGAAATCCAGATCAGGCGTAGCCCGTTCCAGGGTTTCCCCGATGACCTGGGCCGGGGCGATATCGGTGCCGAAGAGGGTTTGCGCCACGGCGGCCACTTCCCGCTTCTGGTCTTCCGAGGTGCCGCCGGCGGCCATGGTGGCGGAGGTACCGATGCAAATCATATCCTGACTGCCGAAGTTGAGGCGGCACCGGCGAATGAGGAGGGCCACATCGGCGCCCTGGCGTCCGCGATAGGTGTGCAGTTCGTCAAACACCAGGAACCGCAGGCCCCGGGCCGCCCGGATCAAGGCACGGTCTTCATTGCGGGTGAGCAGCAGTTCCAGCATCATGTAGTTTGTGAGCAGGATATCCGGCGGGTTGGCGCGGATCGCCTCGCGCTCGTCCTGTTTCTCCTGGCCGGTATAACGGGCGAAACGGACGGGCTCCTCCCCTTCCTCATAACCCCGCCTGATGAATTTCTGCAGTTCTTCGTCCTGACTGTTCGCCAGGGCGTTCATGGGATACACCACAATGGCCTGAATCCCCCGGCCGGAACCATGGCGCAGGACATGGTCCACAATGGGGATAATATAGGTCAGGCTTTTTCCCGAGCCGGTGCCGCTGGTAAGCACATAGGACTTTGACTCTTTTGACTTGCGGATAGCGTCCATCTGGTGCTGGTGGAGCGAGAGTGGTTTGCCGAGAAGGTCCTCCCCAGATTTATCGATCCGGAAAATCTTATTGCATTCCGGGTGGAGGATACCTTCCGCCACCAGGTCGTCAATGGTTCCCCCGGGCTGAAAGGTGGGATTCAGCTGAAGCAACGGCTCGGGCCAGAGCGCGCCTTTGTCCAGCGATTCATTGACCATTCCCGCAATGCGTTCATCCGCGATCTTGATGAAACTGCGCGTGTACCTGGCATAGTCGTCCACAAGACGGTTGCGGAGATCAAAAACGTCCATAGCATCCTCCCCGGATCAGAGTACCACTCTTTTCTAACCGATACCAAGTTCGGGCATTATGATTGAATCCCGGCACTTCAAACAGAAACCCCCATCGTTTTTACGTAACGTCATATTGTTACCAAAACAGATATCGATGACAATCAAGGCTTCTTGTGTAATACATTGTGGCGTTATTTGGCATGGAAATGCAACAATAGGCAGGTTATGCGCAGGCGTTACAACACCATCCCTGCCGGCACATACCGATTTGGTGAATCTTTTGTATGGCGCAGTGGCGGAACAGGGCGGGCATCTCGGCCTGTACCGCATCGAAACCCAGGTGACGCCCGGTTCGGGCAAATTCAACGGGTCCGGGTTCGCTTCGAACGCCCCGGCCAAGGAAAGCGTGAAGGTGGGATTCGACTGCTTCCGCGCCAACGCGAACCGGGTCAGCGCCTCCATCAAGGCGGGCGACCACGATTATCATCTGCACGTGGTGGAACTGCACAATACCGGCCCCACAACAGCCATGACCCTGGCAACCTATGTGGCGCTCTGTTCGGCGGTGCTGGGGAAACCGGTCCAGTCCGAGTTTGTCATGCTGGGCAGCATGAGTCTCGGCGGCAACATCGTGCCCGTGGAGAACCTCGCCGAATCGCTGCAGGTCGCCTTCGACGCGGGCGCGAAACGCATCCTGCTGCCCATGGCCAGCGTGGCCGACATTGCCACCATCCCCGGCGAACTCTTCGCCAAGTTCCAGACCCGTTTCTACGGCGACGCCACCGACGCGGTATTCAAGGCACTGGGGGTAGGATAACTCATTTTATAGAATTGCAGTTTAGTGCTTTGTGTCGCTAAACACAACATATAGTGGTCTGTTTCTTTAGGGTGTATCTGACTTGGTATGCCCTCATGCCGCGACCCGAAAATAACGCTTGGGATTTATAATCATACAGGGCAGGAAGAGACCGCCGCGGCGGTAAACGCTCTCCCAAAAATTCAGTGGGCTTGCGATTCATCAGAGGCGGTAAATTCGTTCTCACTCAAAACGTCACTCGCTACAGGAAATTCGTTGCATTTTGAGTCGCCCAAAGGAACTTTTGAAGGGCAAAACAGCGAAGGGGAAAGCGACCCGAAAACAACAAAAACCCCTGTAAATACGGGGTTTTTTAATGGTCGGGGTGAGAGGATTCGAACCTCCGACTTCCTGCTCCCAAAGCAGGATACCAGCGCTCAAAAAAGCCTGAAAATAA
>Ga0209606_1003068_pt1 | contig 17301 bp, 16 predicted proteins | sample AD_UKC057_MetaG_FD_184412 | JGI IMG/M metagenome (GOLD analysis project Ga0209606, IMG submission 184412) | Active sludge microbial communities of municipal wastewater-treating anaerobic digesters from USA - AD_UKC057_MetaG (SPAdes) (version 2) | ecosystem: Engineered > Bioreactor > Anaerobic >...
ATTCGGGAATATGCCTGAACAATCGAGGATGGAGGTTCGGAGTAGGATGAAAGAATCAATCAAGTTAACGATCGTTTTGACAATGTCCCTGCTGTTTGCTTCCTGTTCGTCGGGAGGTAGCGATGATTCGGGAGATACTCCCGGTATTTCCGATGATGTGACGAAGAACGTCATTCTCGCGTTAACTTGCATCCCGGAAAACGACACTACAAGTTTCGTTTACAATTATGCTGAAAATATAAATGACGGACGCGGCATCACCTTCGGCATTATCGGATTTACCAGCGGAACATTCGACGGGACCGAACTTCTTAAATTGATTCGAAAAAAGGACTCAAGTAACCCTCTATGTGCATACATCCCCGCGTTTGAGACAATCGACAATCTTACGCATGTCAATGGTCATACAGACAACGTGACGGGGCTTGTGAATTTCATAAACGATTTTAATAGTTATGGAAATGATAGGGTCGTGAAAGAAGCGCAACTCGAGCTTCTTGATGAGTTTTATTGGGATCCAGCCATGGTAATTGCAGAAACTCGCGGCATCAAGCTGAACATCACCAAGGGACAGATATATGATGCATGCATCAGGCATGGATCAAGTGATGCCCGGAAAATCGCTGAGCTTACAGACGCTGCGGTCGGCTCTCCTTCGAAAGGCGGGAATGAAATCGACTGGCTTAAGCACTATTTTGTCGAGCGAAAAAAATTATATGAGAAAGAAGGAGACACCGGAGTTATCCCTCGGATAGACGTACTTTATCAGGGGATTCTTGACTCCGGCAACCTGATGCTCATCCCGCCGTTCGATGTCAAGTGCAATGATGCGGTTACCGCGTATACGATTACTGGGGAAAAACCGTAGTTCCTCGCGGGATTATTGGCGATAAAATTATAATTAACCTGCATCATCAGGCATTGATTCTGTAATAGTTACAATTAATCACGAAATATGTGATCTCTTTTCTTTATATTGATTTGTTTCATTTAACGATTTGATAGATGAAATTCCTGGTTATATGAATCTATGAAAATGAGATTATTATTTTGGTTATTTCTCGCAAATGTTTATATCAAATACATTATGATATTGTAACATAAAATCGTATTAAATTACTGAAAATAAAACATTGACTGTATGATGTCTCATCATGCATATTCATTGTCATAAAAACTAATAACGAGGCAAAAATGAATCGCTTTTTTTTATTCGTAATGAGTCTTATTTTTTTCATATCATGCGGATCAACTAAAGTCGCCTTAAAGCAGATTTCTCCCGTCAGTTTCGAAAAAAGAATTCTTGTCGCTGTCGGAGATATCCAGAATCATACAGATAGCAGAAAATACGATAGCTTTATGGAAAGTTTGAGCGGAAATCTCATATTTGAATTACAGGCAACACAATGTTTCCGCCTTATTGAAAGGCAGAGGCTTCAGAGTCTTTTAAAAGAAGTAAATCTTTCAATGACGGGGCTTGTCGATCCGATGAAAACCAAAGAAGTTGGAAAGCTTCTTGGCGTCGACGCAATTCTTTTTGTTAACCTCTCTTCAGTTAATTATTCATCAAAAAAGAGTTCTTCGGGCTTTGCTAAAAGCGAGACTGAGACAATTGAAGTTTCAATGGATGCTCGGCTTGTGAAAGTTGAAACGGGTGAGATTTTGTCAGCTTCAAGGATTGTTACGCCGTATACAAACATGTTTTCGTCTTTTGCGATGATGAAAAGCGGCGAAAAGGTTGATGTTGATTCCGCTGTTGTCAAATGTATTGATGAATCGGTGAAAATACTCGTTAATGACATAGCATGGCAGGCTTCAACCAACAGCCGTTGAAAAATAATTTATTTTATGGAATGAATTATAATTGATCTGAGACGCCAGAAGTTGATTATTAGTCAGGATTTTGTCGCGCTATATCTAATTTATTTTTTTTATGTGAAATTATTACGGGCAGTGATTTGCAAAGATAAATTGCCGGATGTTCAAGGAGATACTATATGCGATATTTATTATTAATGATGATTTCGGTTGTACCGGTGTTTGCCGAAAGTCCGCTGCTGGACTCGAAAACCCTAATGACCTTTCTGCCGAAAACTGAGATTAAAGATTATATGAGAATGGAGCATGATACTCCTTCGTCAATACCGGGCATGACAACGGCCTTGGTTCAATATGTCAAAATGCCGACAGAAGCTGATCCTGCCGTGAAGTCAATCGCCGTCAGTATAATAGACAGCATCAAATTCCGCTCCACTATAGATACTCAAATAAATCCCGAATCCGAACAGGATGAAAAATGTATTATTAATGAAAAATATCCGGGAAAAAGAAATAATAAAACAATCAACGCGGACGGTAACAAGTCATGTTTAATAACATTCATTGTTTCCGGACGTTTTCTTGTGTCTGTTATGATCTCCGGTTCTGACAGTTTTTCGGAAGCACAGAAATATATTGATATGATTGATTTAAAAGGCCTTGAAGCTAAGGCTGAATAAAGCAGCGTATTGATTTTCTAATCTGAATTAATCTATTTCCGCAGGGTAGGCTTTAACATTGGCCGATGAAGATTCGTTTTACGTAAAAATGGATATTGATGAAAATGTATAAAAGGAAACGGACGCAATTATTTTATGATAAAACAAATATCGAACTGTATCCTGATTATATTTATAATATCACATTCTTCACGTATACTCGCACAGAATACCGATGTCGGCCGTGATGTATGGCCTTCTTTTTTGTTGCGAGCACTATCATTTTCAACAATTGCCCTTCCGAGCTTTGAAACACGATTTGACAGCAACAATCACCGATATGGACTAAATTTCGGTTTCAATTCGCTTTACACCGATAAGAAATCTATTAATCGAGACTACTCGATAGCTCATCAGTTTAGGTTAAATTACTCGCTTTTAATCAACTCAAAAAATATAATACATGCTGCATATGCACCAACATTTGTTAGAACAGTTAATCGTACATTCAATGATTTTGATTGTATAAGAGTATCGGTACCTGTCGGTGCTTATAAAGAACTTAAATCTGATGATAAAGGATTATTATCCGGTATTTCTATTGATTACATGTTTTCTGGTATAATGGGACCATCTTTTAATTATGAGTTTGATTATAATGTAAAGAAAAAACATCTCAGCGGGCACTGCATTTATTTCGGGATAAAATTTATTCAATTGCCGATCATAAATTAAAATTGACAAAAGCCGTCATACGTTGATTAAATTATGAATGCATCTTTACATGTGATATATGATCTTTTTTTATCGCAGTAAATTTTTTATGGGGGCAGGTTTTTTCCGGGAAATGCCTGGATAAAAACATATAATTCAATGGAATCAACAATTCAAAAAATAATAAATACTTTGAATGAACTAGTGCCGGTTCATATGAAAACACCTGAAGATTATGCAATTTCAAAAGGTGTAGTTTCTGTATGTATCATCGATGAAAATGGTCAGATTTACGGGAAACTTTGGGGTGAAGACAAAATAAGATGCAGGGACTCCTTTAAAATTGCGTGGACAAAGTCAAATCAGGTATGGATTACAGGGTACAAAATAAACGAATATGAGAAACTTGTATTTGCGGATAAAGTTGATCATGGCAAATATGGAATAAACATGCCGGATTTTATAGTGTGGGAAGGCGGTCAGCCTGTAACTTAAAAAAATGGACTTAAACTTTCGATAGGATTTAGCGGATTTAGAGGTACAACGGATTTAAGTATTGTAACAGAAGTAATTGCCAAAGCCGGTTTATAAATTATTCCATAAGGGTTTACTTTGTTGTGTCCGTTGGTATCTTACGCTTCGCTTTATTTCAGTTATACGGAAAAACAGGAGAGATGAACTATGATATACCGCACACTTGCCGGAGAAAAAGTATCACAGCTCGGTTTCGGCGCAATGCGTTTGCCTCAGATCGGCGGAAAAATTGACGAGAAAGAGTCAATACGAATGATTCATCATGCGATTGATTCGGGAATCAACTATGTTGATACAGCCTGGGTTTACCATAATGGTACCAGTGAGGATCTTGTTGCAAAGGCCTTCAAAGGCGGGTATCGGGAGAAGAGCTTTGTTGCAACGAAATCTCCGGTCTGGCTTATAGAGAAGGATGAAGACTTCGAATACTATCTCGACAGGCAGCTTGAAAATCTTCAGGTGGACTGCATTGACTTTTATCTTCTGCATGCACTTAACAGAGGAACATGGGCTTCATGTAAGAAGCATAACGCGATTGATTTCTGCGAAAAAATGGTAAAAAAAGGTAAAATTAAACATTTCGGTTTTTCGTTTCATGATGCTCATCAGGTATTTATAGATATTGTTGACGCCTATAATTGGGAATTCTGTCAGATTCAATATAACTATCTGGATAGAAAAGAGCAGGCTGGTCTCGACGGACTGAATTATGCGCGTTCAAAAAATATTGATATAATTATAATGGAACCTCTTCGCGGCGGAAATCTTGTAGAGCCTCTTCCCGAAACGGTGAAAGAGCTGTGGAAGACTGCCGGTAAACAGCGTTCGGCGGTAGAGTGGGCTCTGGGTTGGATATTCAACCGAAAAGACATTGGTGTTGTTCTAAGCGGTATGAGTACTATGGAACAGCTGGTTGAAAATCTCGCGATTGCCGGTGCAAACGGACCCGATTGCTTTACATCCGCAGAACTGGCGCTGATCGACAAAACAGAAGAACTTTACCGTCAGAATACCCGCATCGGCTGTACGCAGTGCGGCTACTGTATGCCGTGTCCATCCGGTGTTGATATTCCGCGTAATTTTAAGGTTTGGAATGAATTGTATATGTTCGGCAAGAGCGAAACTGCCCGCGGTGCATGGCAATGGATTGACGCTCCGGTTCGTGCTGACAAGTGCACAAAGTGCGGTGTATGTGTCAGCAACTGTCCGCAGCAGATTGCAATTCCTGACGAATTAGCGAATATGGTGACCGATTTTGCCGGCTGATATCCTGGATATATATCGGAAGAAAATATGCAAAGAAATGTTGTGTGTGCTTTTTTTAGTTTTCTTTTTTTAGTTTCATTGTTCGGCTGCAGAACTGAATCAGATAAAGAATATCCGTCTATTTCAAAGATGATACAGATGGATAACTATGCTCAGATTAGTGCTCTGATTGGTTCAGATAGAATTGCTGACCATAAAAAAAATAATTCTGCATTATATGAGCATAATAGTTTCAGCACAGTAATTGACGGATTATCGGTTGATGTATCCATGATTGAAGATTCCGGAAAACTGGTTATGTTGCGGCTCAAGGTAAATACAGATATTAAAAACAAAGAGCTTTTCATTAATGATATATTAAAAAAAGTTGGAAGTTATCAGACGAAAATACGCCAAAGAGGTTATCAGGTTATTGCAGTTAAAGAATCTAATTCTGTAATTAGTTTTATGCATGAAGAGAATAGCAGCATGGTTGTTCTTGCAGCAAAGAGTAACTAGAATTTTTAAGGACTTTGGATTATTCAGACACAAAAAAACTTATGAAAACTGCTGTATCGCGAAGGTGGTGTATGAATATTAAAAGCGTAGAGAAGTTTGTTGCGGGCATTGTTTTATTCGTCTGCATAGCGGGCATATCATCGCACCTTTCTGCTCAGAAGGATGATCTTGATGCAGTGATGTATAAAGTCGGATTGTTGATGCTTCAGGAAGAATATTCCGATGCGATAAGGCTGGGCAGTCCTTATGAGAATATTAAAGATATAACTGAACCGAATGAAAGAGAATCGATGATTGGTATTTTGCGCGCATTGTCGCATGCCTATATCAAAACAGGTCAGCGACTTCAAGCAGAGAAGACTGCCTTTTTATTGCTTTCTTTCCCTGAGGCGGATTCTGATAGTGATACGGCTATATCAATTCTTATCAGTGTTTCCGATACGTTTGACGCTCTCGGGAGATATGATGACGCTCAAAAGTTACTCGAACGTATACGCACTATTGCGGAGAAGAGATATGGTGTGAATGATCATCGTGTAGCAACTGCTGTATTGGATATCGCAGAGCTTTGTGAAAAGAAAGGTGATATGCCCGGCGCGGAAAAACTATATCTTGAAGCTCTTACGATCAAAATGAATAATACTGAATTGATTGAATATGATTCTGCGATTCTGGCACAGCGAATAGCTGAGTTTTATCAAAGAATGAAAAATGAAGAGCGCTGTAGATATTACAAGGCTCTCTCTCAAAAGATACAAGGTGAAATAGACGAAAAATCGTCTCATGAATGAACTGCCGTTTAATTATTTTTTCTACCTCATTTCCTTTTCTTTTTGTATATTTGTAGCATGAAAATGAAAGTATTACTTATTGCCTTATGCAGTTTGCTCATTCTCTCCAGTTGTGCGAAAAAAACACAGGAGGAGGAAAATATGAATTCAGTGTGTTTTATAGAACCTACAGAAGAATTAAGATCTAAATTAACCCCGGAAGAATACAAGATTCTAGTTGAGGCCGGAACAGAACCCCCATTCAATAATGCGTACTGGAATAATCATGATCAGGGAATCTACGTTGATAAAATTGACGGTAAACCGCTTTTTTCTTCATTGGCAAAGTTTGATTCCGGAACAGGATGGCCGAGTTTTTTTTCTCCGATCGATGACGATAATCTTGTGCTTGTAGAAGATCTTTCATTCGGTATGAAGCGTATTGAGGTTCGTTCAAAATCCTCAGGCGCTCATCTTGGTCATGTTTTTGATGATGGTCCAAAGCCTACAGGAAAACGATACTGTATGAATTCTGCTTCTTTGCGGTTTATTCCAAAAGAACAGATGAAAGATAAAGGGTATGATGACCTGTACAGGATATTGTTCAAATGATGCATGATTTACAGATTGCATAATAATTGTCGCATGATATCTCTTGAAAATCAGAGCTGACGCGCCTGAATCAATTAAGTTTTGATTAACCTGCATTGTCAGAGTTTGATTTTGAAATATGTTTATTTGTTTCATGTGGCATATGAGATTATTGCGGTTAGTTTTTTGGAGAATTTTCAGGATAGTGTTAATATATATTCAGCGATATTTATTCTCACGGAGGTTCTGCATGAAATCTCTTATCCCGGTGATTGCTATTTTTTTTCTGACTGTGGTTTCTGCATTTCAGCCTCAAAATCCCGTAACGGTCGGCCGCTTTACTTCCGACAAGCACAGCTTTTATCTTGTTCAGCTTTATAAAGGGCTTCGCCACCCATGGTCACTGGCCTGTCTTTCCGATGGGAAGTTTCTGATGACCGAACGTGGTGGACGGCTGCTGCTTTTAGAAAATAATACTGTAATTGAAGTGATGGGTTTGCCTGAAATTGCCGTAGCCGGTCAGGGAGGGCTTCTTGATCTGGCACTCGATCCCGATTTTCAAGAAAACAAATTGATTTATTTCTCCTATTCGAGTCCAGGTAACAGGGGCAAAGGCACTGCAGTTGCAAAAGCCCGATTCGAAGACAACAAGCTCAAAGATGTTCAAGTAATCTGGCAGATGAACTTACGAACATCTTCAAATATTCATTTCGGTTCCCGGCTCAGATTTATGAAAGACGGTACACTTCTTATCACAACAGGTGAGCGGGGAGAAATGAATCGCGCCCAGAATCTTTCCGATGATGCAGGTAAAGTTCACAGGATCAACCGTGATGGGACGATTCCGGTTGATAATCCTTTTACAAAAGTCAAGGGTGCTCGTCCCTCGATTTACAGCTACGGTCACCGGAATCCCCAGGGCTTAGCGGTTCATCCTGAAACAGGTATTGTCTGGGCAACAGAACACGGCCCGAAAGGGGGAGATGAGTTGAATCTTATTCAGCCAGGGGGCAACTATGGTTGGCCTGTTGTTACCCACGGTAAACAATACGGTTCAGGTGCCGCTATCGGCGAAGGAACTTCTAAACATGGAATGATTGATCCCGTAATTTACTGGACACCTTCTCCTGCGCCATCTGGACTTGAATTTTATGAAGGAGGACTTTTTCCGGAATGGAAGGGTGATCTGTTTTCCGGGAATCTTGCAGGCAAGCGTCTGATTCGAATCCGATTAGATAAAGGACGTGTTACGAAGCAGGAAGTACTGTTTTCAGGTGTTATCGGCCGGATAAGGGATGTGCGAACTGATGCCAAGGGTTATCTTTACTTGCTGACCGATGAAGATCAAGGAGCCTTGTACAGGATTGAGCCTGCAAAGTAAATAATTTTCAAACACCCGGTAAAGAAGCTGCATACTTCATATTGCTGTTTCGCTGAAACAGCGGTTTTGTATCATTTTTATATGCTCCATGCTGTGTATGGAAAACGGGTTTCGGGTCTCCTTTATAAAGTACTCCAAGGTAAAAAGGGTTAACCGACATCGCCTTTGATAGTGCATTTTCAAATGATGATGCGTCATGCACTTCATCAAGCCATACAGTGGGGCTCGGTTTGCTCTGCATTATTGTTCGTGATTCTTCTGGGAATTTTCCGGATAGATATGCTTTTATTTCTCCTTGATCATATCCTCAATCCATCCCCGGGCAGAATTCATAGACATGATTCCGTAATCGAGAATCTTCATCTGATAGTTTGATATTTGCATCTGCCGGTCATTTCTTTCTTTCTGCTTTTCTTCAATTCCAAGTTTGGAGAGTTCTTTAAGTGATAAATCAATCCTGTCCCGCATATCCATGAGAATGGCTGTTTTAATTTTTGAACTACGCACCAGCCCAAGAAAGTATATTTTCGACAGGATATTCACCTCGAGTTTGTTTTCCGGTATCGGTGATTCTATCCATGCGAAAAATTCATTACTGCCTTTTTCTGTGATTGAGTAGGTTTTCTTGTGACGGCCGGATTCAACCGACTCTTCACAGGTAATCTTCTCTGTTTGGAGCAATTTTTTAAGGGCGCTCTGGATGCTCCCGTAACTTGCACTGAAAAAAAGAGAGATGCCCTTTTTGAACACACTGTTGATATCGTATACAGTCATCGGACGTATTAGTAGAAGACCTAAAATAACATATTCCACAATTATCCTCCGGAAATGGTTGACATTGCTAATCAATATATTACTATTAGTAATATATTGATTAGCAATATACCTAAAGGTGATAATATGACAGCAGATATCCGGAAAACTGACAATCTTTATTTTTTCAATAATGCGCGCTCTTTCATCGTAATCCTTGTTGTAATGCTCCATATTGCGCTCGCTTACAGCGGTTTTACGAAGCAGTGGTGGATTGTAGTTAGTGATAAATCAACGATTATTGCCGACATCATCTGCGGCGCTTTTGACATCTTTCTCATGCCGATTCTATTTTTTATTTCAGGTTTTTTTACCTCATCATCATATGACCGCGAAACTCCGTTAGGATTCATTCGTAAAAAGCTGAAAGCGCTGTATATTCCATGGTTTGCGGGAGTCATTCTTCTTAATCCGTTTCTCGTCATAATCATACGGATCGCACGGAGCGAAGACTCAGACTGGTTTTCTCTCATTGTCTCGTATTGTTTGAAATTTATAAATCTTCCGTTAAACCCGATTCAGGATAGAACACTTAATCCGTATTTTTTCAGCCATTACCATCTATGGTATCTTTCACTGCTTTTTTACTTTTTTATCGGATATACATTATTCAGAATTACAAGTCAGTATTTCCGGTTAACACCCTGCAATTCAAACCGGAAGAAAACGAATGTATTTCTTCACATCATATCCGTAATTACGCTGTCAGCAATCGGATATTCGGTGATGTATTTTATTTTTAAAGACTCGTGGTTTGTTGTATCAATTCTTCAATTTCAAATATCACGGATATTACCATATATGTGCTTTTTCATTTTCGGCATCAGCACTTATAAAAACGGATGGTTGACCAATTTAACTTTTAGGTTTCCTGAACTGTTGATTGCGGCTGGAGTATTTCTGACTCCGGTTCTGCTTTTCTTCACCGGATATATGGCAGGAGCTCTTTCATTCGCAGGTATTTTCATGTACGGGTTATGCCGTTATACAATATGCATGCTCATGCTCATCGGATTTCTGTTTACACTAAAAAAATATTTTAACAAAGTAACATCATTTAACCGAATTATCAATCGTTCTTCATTCGGACTGTATATAGTACATCTGAATGTTGTTGCGTTTTTACTTTTTCTTTTTTCGCGGCATGGGTGGTTAAATAATCCTATTGGAGAGATGATCATCATCATGATTCTTTCAACAACAATCGGGATTGTCCTGTATTCCGGTTATTTGAAAATTAAACATCTGATTATATACTATTTACTCCGGCGATAACTGATCCCGATATTTACTTGAAATAACGGAAGCGTTAGTGTCAATTGACCTGAAAATTAATATTTCAGGAGAAACTCAGATGCTTGATATGATTCCAAATCCGGTTCCTCTCTCCATTCTCGCAGTCACTATAGTGATGAGCATTCTTGCGTTCAAGCACACCCATCTCATGAAGCAATGGCTGCTTACTCCGTACAATATAAGCCGAAGCGGATCTTACCGTACATTCATCACTAGCGGATTTATTCACGCGGATTATCAGCATCTTTTTTTTAATATGTTTACTTTCTTTTTCTTCGCATTTCCTCTCGAAGGTATCATGGGACCGGTGAAATTTACGGTTCTTTATTTCGCGAGTATGATCATAGCGAGTATCCCATCATACCTGAAGCATAAGAACAATCCTCAGTATGCATCTCTCGGCGCTTCTGGTGCGGTAAGCGGCGTGGTATTCGGATACATTCTATACGAACCTCTGTCGCGGATTTATTTCATGTTCATTCCGGTCGGAATTCCGGCTTTTATTTATGCATTTCTGTATCTGGGCTACTGCATATATGCAGCGAGACGTCAGAATGATAACATCAATCATTCAGCGCACTTCTGGGGATCTCTGACAGGGTTTCTCATCACCGTCGCATTTAATCCAGAAGTTATCTCAAGATTCTTCGAACGAATTCAAAGCTTTCTGTAATCAAATAAAAGGAGAATAAAAGTGAAAAGAAAATCATGTACCTTTATCCTGACAATCGCGATGATCTTCACCGCAGTTCAGGCGTTGGCGGCGGATCAAGCTCCGTCATTCAACTGGAAGACCGGAAAAATAGAAATCGGAGATAATATAGCATCAATGAACCTTCCCGGCAATTTCAGATATCTCGATCCTAAGCAGAGCAAAACTGTAATAGAGGATCTCTGGGATAATCCAAAAGGTTCCGCTGACGGTGTTCTCGGAATGATTTTTCCATCAACAATGGATCCGGTTTCTGATGAAAGCTGGGGAATTGTTATCACCTATGAGGATTCGGGATTCGTTAAAGACGACGACGCGGACAATATCGATTACGAGGAACTACTCGCCACAATGCAGAAAGATATCAAAGAATCGAATCCGGAGAGAGAGAAAGCCGGATACCCTTCACTTGAGCTGGTTGGATGGGCGACTCAGCCGCATTATGATAAAGCATCACATAAACTTTTCTGGGCCAAAGAGCTTAAATTTGGAAACAACAGCGAAAATACTCTCAATTATAATTTCAGAATTCTCGGTCGTAAGGGAGTCCTCGTTCTGAACGCCGTTTCAGGGATGAAACAACTTAAAGATATTGAATCTAAATCAGCTCCTCTTCTTGCTTCGGTGAACTTCTCAGATGGTAACCGTTATGCAGAATATGTTCCCGGCAAAGATAAAATTGCAGAATTCGGTATTGCCGCGCTGATCGCCGGAGGAGCAGCGGCTGCAGCGAAAACCGGTCTTCTGAAGAGTCTTTGGATTGGTATCCTCGCCGCTAAGAAATTTATAATAGTGGGATTGATTGCAGCTGCCGGATTCGTCAAAAGATTTTTTTTCGGAAAAAAGTAAATTATCTGATACTAATCGGTAATCCGATATATTTAACCTCGTTAAAAAAATGAAAGCCCATTACTGATGGGCTTTCAGTCTCAATTAGATGAATTATGTTATGGAGTAATAATTGATTGTTGATTTAAATATGATTAATCGGATGATGTTTCATATCTTGTGTAAAAATTGTTTTGTCTCTTTCTTGTCCAGATAATCTGCGCCCTATTTGTTTATATATAAATAAGAAAATATCTTCCGATGCTGTTTTAAAATCTAATTGACCGGAAATAATCATATGAATATAGTAACATTTGTATAATTAGAAACAAAAATAATAAAAAAGATAGTGTATTAAAGCATATATGGAATAATTAATCGTGAATGTCGGGATTTGCAAAAGCAGACCAGTTTGAAAGTGGGGTATATGAAATCAGGAAGGATTATCTTTCGGATATTTATGTCGGGTCTTTTTATTATGTCGGCAGGCTGCGGCAGTAAAGGCGGAGATGAAGGCGATGTAAGAATCGATTCTGATCCGAATGGATTTGATTCTGCTGAAGAGGTAAAAGATAAGGTATCCGTAAAAGTCGGTGATCAAACTTTCAATATGATATATGTGAATGACTCATCTTCTCCGGTTGTGATTCCGGCAGGTACCAATGATGATTCAACTGCTGCAATTACCGATAAATTTTTTATCGGTGAAACCGAACTGACCTACGGATTGTGGTACGAGGTTCTTGTCTGGGCGAATAACAATTATGCCGCAGATGGTACAAGAGCTGACGGCGGTCCTCTTTATAAATTTTATTCATCCGGAAGAGAAGGGAATGACGGAACTTACGATGCCGCTCCTACGACTGATGAAAATGAACCTGTGACATTTGTATCATGGTGTGATGCGGTTGTATGGTGCAATGCACTTACCGAATGGTATAATGTTAAGTACGGAACTTCTCTCGAATGCGTATATGTTTATAATGGATCTGTGCTACGTGATGCAACCGATTCGCATTGCCCGTCTGCAGTAAAAAATGCCGGCGCAAAAGGTTTCCGTCTTCCGACAAGCGGAGAATGGGAGTATGCGGCGCGATGGGCGATTATATCTTCCGGTAAGAATATAGATTATGTGACAGCGGGTTCGAGCGGTGTGAGTGCCTCGCTTACACCGGGGTACTGCTGGACAAAGGGAATATATGCCAGCGGTGAAGAAAACCATTTTGGTGACGAAGACCGTGTTTCATGGAATGCGAGTACCAGCGATAACTTCGGGACTGAGGCAAAAACTTTCCCGGTGAATTTTAATGCTCGCCGTGATGCAAATGAGCTCGGTATATATGATATGAGCGGTAATGTGAGCGAGTTCACCGGTACATGCCGCGAAATTCGCGGAGGAAACTATCTGAGTGCGGCAGCTGATTTGGCGATTGGTCTGGTGCAATTACTTCCGTCATCTTTATCAATTCAGACAGATCTTGGATTCCGTATCGCACGAACCAAGTGATTGATTATATCGGTAATTAATAACGATAATGGAGAATAAGCATGAGAGTTGATATTTCCGTGTTACTGATAAAGACACTTATGTTAAGATCGAAATTCAGGCATCCGGTAAAAAGATGAAATTTGACGGAACGATTCTTGATAAAGATGACTGGCTTGCCATGGCTGAGGAAATCGGAAAAAATTAAATTACCGCTTAAGTGTTTGTTCCGGAAAATTTATTTATTATGAGATTTTTGATTATTTCTGAAATATTTTTTTTAAAAACAATTATATTTAGAGGATATTGCTTATGAGAATTTTGTTTCGATTAATTACTTTTGTATTAATTCTATTAACTTCGTGTTCGCATAACCCAAAACCAGGATATAAAAACAATAAACTGCCTGTTGAAAAAAGGAGTTATTTCTATTCTGATTCAAATCATTCTGAGATTTTACAAAAAATACAGAAAACTCCGGATAGAGTTCTGAATTATCTGAAAAAAATTGATGGTAATTATTCATATACTTCATATAGTCCTGATAATAAAGAGAAAGCCTTGTTTTCCGCTTATTATGAAATGCTGCCGGATAAATTGAAAAGGTCTGTGCAAAAACATGTGATTGCAATATTCTTCATAGAAAATTTCATGGGAGGCGGTATGACTGATATTGTCTATGATGAAAGACTCCAGCCATGCTGTATTCTTTATTTAAATCCGGAAATTCTTAGGCGGAATCTTACCGAATGGATAACTTTTAGAGACAATTCGACATTTTACATTGATGATGGAAGTATCCAAATAGAAAGCCGATGTTCAACGCATTATTTTGGATTAGTTCATGTTCTATTTCATGAATCCTGTCATGTATATGATTATATATATGGAATAACACCTTATGTCGAGCCGTCATTGAAAAGTGATAGAAGCAATATCGAAAGTAATGATTTTGTGAATGGTGTTTGGCTGGATTATGGTAAAACTGTTTCTGATTATGAATTTAAAGGAAGAAACAATTTTTCCAGTTATGGACTAGGCAGTAAAATACCTATCAGCCAGGCTTGTGAAATATATTCCGGATTGTCAAAGGCTCCATTTGCTTCACTATATGGATCAAAAAATTGGGCAGAGGATTTTTCGGAAAGTTTAACATGGCTGTATTTAAAACAAAAATATAATATCGATTATTCAGTATTGATTAAATATAATGATAAAATATTATTCGATTATAAGCCCATGTCTAATACCAAATTGTTACAGCGTAATGTTCTGAAACTTTTCGAGAGGTCTTCTGTTTCATTAATATGAAAATAAACTACGATTTTCTGGAGTAATTGTTAAGTTTTACCTGCGTTTGCCGGGTTGGTATAATGAAGTCTTACTATTTGAATCGATAATCTTTTGTTCATTATACATAACCGGTTACCAATTTATAAATAATTGATTGACTGATTGTGAGTTACCTTATCAGCACATGATGACTTTATATTCTTTATAGCGATCCGCTTCTCCGAATAGCTTATTTTTAAAACCGTTATAATCCGAAAATTCAGATTTTTTTAGTCCGACTAGACTTTTTTTTGAGGAATTTTTCCCTCATTTTATCACTCAAACTATGTCTGAACAAAAGAATGAGCCAAGTTTGCTCCCCAAAATTCGGGTCTGATCAACGTCTGCCCCGTTTTCCCTATCCGGGAACGATGCTTTGTTTAATCTTAAAGCGGACATTTCAAATTTACATTATAATTCAAATTATCTGGAGGATCCCGTGAAGTTTAAAAAAGTTAAGATGCGTAAAATTTTGCGCATGCCGTTTCTGCTGTCACTCGTAGCAGGAATAACTATTGCATGCGGAGGCAGCAGCGGCAGCAGCGGCGGCAATGAAACCGGCAATGAAACCGGTTCAAATGAAGTTTACTCAGTTCTCAACAATATCGCTCAGTTTGATTATCAGAACGGCCTTACAAGTGCTGATGCTGTCAGTGAAGAATATCTGCTCGCAGAATATAAAGACTGGTTTAATAATTACGTTGTTGACGGCGGAAACGGATCTTTACGCGTTCGGCGTGATGCTTCATCAGATTACGATACAGTGTCAGAAGGCATGGCATACGGAATGCTTTTAGCTGTTTATTTCAATGATAGAGTCACCTTTGATAAGCTGTATGCGTATGTATTAAAGCATAGTGTACCTGAAGATGATAATGGGAATCCTGTATATCTTATGCATTGGAAAGTAAATAAATACGGTGTTAATATCAGTGAATTCAGAATTCCGGTTCCGCACGATAAACCTTATATGAAATTATCAGATTTCAATAAACCGGAGGAACAGCGCGAATACACTGATAAGCCGGCAAATACAACAGATTACGTACAGGCTGCAACCTGGGATAGGCAGCTCGGATCGGCAACTGATGCAGATTTAGATATCGCAATAGCGCTTATCTTTGCAAGCAACAAGTGGAATAACTCGGAATATCCGGGATTAACAAGCAAGCCTAAATATAATTATCGCGAATATGCTGCTAAAACAGTACGCGACATTCTTTACTACGACATTACAGATAAAAAAGGATTAGCTAGAACTAGGGGTACAAGCGAAGCATATGTATCAAATGGTTCAATTCGGGAGTGGGGTAAAAAATCATGCTGGAATCCGTCATATTTTACACCTGCGTGGTTTAGAATTTTTAAGAGTTTTATTATAAACAATAAAAAATCAGAAATTAATCAGTATTTTACAACGCAGGACGAAACGGTTAATCCTGATTTCTTCATTCAAACATGTGATTCAGTACTTACAACCATGTATGCTGAAATGAAAAAAATTGACACCCAAACTAATCACAGCGGGCTATACCCTGACTGGTGTGACACCTCGGCAGTTGATGGAACAGTAAAAAAATCTTCCGGAAGCGATAGAATGTATTATCTTGATAATGGATTCGGCGGAATTAAAGATGTCAATGCTGATGGAATAATTGATACTAAAGATGGAGAAAACTTCCTTAGCTACAATTTTTATTACGATGCAGTTCGAGTACCCTGGAGACTTGCAACAGATTATGCTTGGTTTGGAAATAAAGATGCCAAAGACTTGATCACATATACTGCAGAATTTTTCAATGGGCGCCATCAGAAAGATCCTAATACTGATTACAAAACTGAAACCGACAAAAAATCATATTGCCTCTATGATGGATACTCAATTGAAGGGAATGGATGGAATTATGATGATAGAGACGGGTTTAATAATTTTAGAGGATATGATTCAAATGGTAAACTTATAGTCCGCAATGATGGCGGACAGAATTACTCTTCAGCATTTACCGCTATGTGTGCAACAGCATCACTTGCGTTAAACAGCGATCCGGCTAATGCGAAAAACTGGATTGATGCAGTTATCGCAACAAAAGATCCGCAGTACTTTTTGCAGACAGATGAAAACGGTAATTCAATCAAAATTGTAAATAAATACACATATTATGGAAACACATTACGTCTATTATCACTTCTTTTCATGTCGGGAAAATTTATTAATCCTGAAGCGAAAGTCGCGATCAAAGGGGTTCAGAACAATATGTATATGACTCCGGCAGACGGCTTTTTTTATACTGATGCAGTGAAGGGAAGTGCAACTGTCGGAGATGCTCAGATAATGGGATTGATAAGTCTTGGCGGTGATAAAATTGCACTAAGATCATCAACCGGTGAAATTATCAGAATGTATGCTGAAGATCCGGATTATTATAACATGCTGGTATCAGCTGCGGATCCTTATTCTGAAGGGATTGTTATTGATAACTATGATATAAACCCAAATGCGATATTTACGATGTTTGATCTGATTCAGGGTGAAGCGGGCTCGGCTGATTATGAAAAACATATCGGATTTTTAAATGAAGCTGTTAAAAGTCATGGCTGTGTTC
>Ga0209606_1003073_pt1 | contig 17292 bp, 15 predicted proteins | sample AD_UKC057_MetaG_FD_184412 | JGI IMG/M metagenome (GOLD analysis project Ga0209606, IMG submission 184412) | Active sludge microbial communities of municipal wastewater-treating anaerobic digesters from USA - AD_UKC057_MetaG (SPAdes) (version 2) | ecosystem: Engineered > Bioreactor > Anaerobic >...
GGTCGGAACATATGGCAGGGTCTGCAAATATAGCCTCTGAACTGTCGGTGTTCTACATTGTGTATTCTTTTTGCAATACATCAAACGATTGTGAAAATATCAGATCAGATTATTGCGCAAGGTGACACATGGCATTCGCTCAGCTCACTTATCGCGAAAGCCTGCGAGATATCCAAGTCTGCCTGCGGGCAACCCAGTCCAGGCTTTATCACTTGGGTATCCGGGGGAAGGTCTCACGGAATACCCTTGCTCATGCCAACCAGACAAGAGATTGGCGGATTTATGCAGACTTCGCTCAAATCCTCATCCAAAAAGCCAGAAAACTTTACGCCGCCGATTCCTTTGGTATCGAACTGGATCAAGCGGTTTACGCCCTGGATTCTACGACTATCGACCTCTGTCTGGCTCTTTTCCCTTGGGCCGAATTCCGGAAACGCAAGGGGGCAATCAAACTCCATACTCTTCTGGATCTGCATGTGTCACTCTGCGCAATAATCTGCATGAAAGGCTTGTGTATTTATCAGAATGTTTTGTATAGAAGGCGCGGATTAGCGAGATAATCTAACCCTACAACGATATATAGTAAGATAAGTATTTGACAAAATAACCTGACTCTGTTACTTGTTTACCAAAAACAAGAACAGGAGGTCGGCCATGATACCGGAAAACCGAGTTGAGAACGGCAGCTTTCCCATTCCGAAGTTGTTGATCAACAAAGAAGATATTGCTTGTTTTATGAAAGAATTCAAAGGATTTCACACCCAGTTTGCCGATTGTTTTTCCCGTGAGGAGCCGCGGGAGAATTTTTATCAGTATATGGCAGGCCAGATGAGCCAACTGGAGAGAAAATCCATTGAACCGATCGCTCTGAACGTGGAGAGCGCCAAAGTGCGGGCCATGCAGCACTTCCTGAGCGATATCCCTTGGGAAGAGGAACGGATTCTTTCCCGATACCACGGCATGGTTTCCGATGATCTGGGGGATGCCGAGGGAGTGTTAATTTTCGACGAATCGGGCTTCGTGAAAAAAGGAAATGATTCCATTGGGGTTTCCCGGCAATACTGCGGCAATGTAGGAAAAGTGGAGAACTGCCAGGTGGGCGTCTATGCGTCCTATGCCTCGCGCCACGGGTACGGTTTTTTGGATAATCGGCTGTTTATTCCGCAGAAGTGGTTCGGCGAAGATTACGCTGATCGCAGGAAGAAGTGTCGGCTTCCCGCCGAGAGTTCTTTCAAGACGAAACCGCAGTTGGCTGTGGAGATGCTGGAAAAGATCGTCGGCGAGGAGGTGATCCCTTTCCGATACGTAGCGGCGGATTCGATTTACGGCAACAGTCCGGAGTTTCTGGATGCGGTAGAAAAGATTCCCGGTGCGACGTACTTTGTCGCCCTTCCCTGCGACACGCTTTGCTGGCTGCAGGACCCGGCGGTTCTGGAGAAGTCCTACCGGTACGGCGGGGAGAGGAGGACGAAGCGCATCCTTGCGGAAACTGAAAAAAAGCCAGTCACCTTTGAAAAGATTGCCAGGGAAACGAACGACTACTTCTGGTATCGCCGGAAAGTCTCCGAAGGGACGAAAGGACCGGTTGTCTATGAGTTCATGAAGCGCCGTGTTGTTCTGTCCAAAGATGGGAAACCCAGCCGGTCGGTTTGGCTGATCATTCGCAGAGGTCTTGGTGAGGGCGCTGCTTATTCCTACTTCATCTCGAACGCCGGCAGATCCACTCGCCTGAAGACCTTCGTCTGGCTTGCTGGGGTTCGCTGGGCTATCGAGCAGTGCTTTGAGGAAGCCAAATCGGATCTGGGAATGGATCATTACGAGGTGAGGAAGTTTCCCGGGTGGCGACACCATATGCTGACCTGTATGCTGGCTCATTTTTTCCTCTGGCACATGAGAATCCGGTTGGGGGAAAAAAGCACCAGCTATTACGCTGTCGCAGCTTAGGCTGCTCATCAACGCGGTATTACCTATGAAAGTTTTTGATGCCATGCAGCTCATTGAACTTGTCTCATGGATACAGTTGAAAAACCATCGGGCTTATCTCTCTCATCGGAAACGAAAACTGGCTGCATTAGAAACGCAGTGTTATGTGTCGTTGTAGGGCTAATAAAAAGAGAGAGAGAAGGCCGTCGTCTCGGAAGTTAGCCCTTCCATAAATAAAACGACCCTCATCTCCCACACGTTGTCTTTTGATAATACATCTTTGTGTTTCTGTAAATGAGATATTTTCACAGGCGAAGACGTTTGCGTGGCCCAGACCCGAGCGATGTCCTGTTTGTTCGGGAAAGCGTTTGTGGGGTCACGGATTTGTAGAGCGATATTTTGAAGGATTTTCATCGGCTCTGTGGATAAAGCGATTCAAGTGCTTTGATTGTTTATCTGTCCACACCTGCCGTCCCGACGGTTATTGCAAAGGGATCCGGTTTGCGGCGGAAGTCGTTTGGATTTGCCTGTTTTCCAAGATCGAAAAAGGCCGCTGGCTTTCCTGTGTGGGCCGCCAGAATCAGCAATACTGGTACCGCTGCCTTCGAAAGTGCTCGTCCCGGCAGGCCAATGTTATTAATCCTGCCTTATCCCACCTGAAAGATTTTCTTTTCGGCAAGACCTCAGAACAATTTGAGCCGCTGTTGATGTGAGAAGGTCCCCACCTTCTTTTTGCGGCGACGGGATTTGGGTGCCTCTGCTATGGAGGGCCAAAATCCAAAAAGGAGGTTATTGTCATGGACGAAGAAGCAAAAAGCCGGGTGGCCCAGTTTCGTTTCGGGGTCATCCATGATCTGATTGGCGATCGGAAACTGGTGCGGGGAGAACGCAGGCGACTGTTGCAGGAGAAGTCCGCCTGCGCCTGGGAGATTCCGTACTCCGAACGAACCTTTATCAGCACCTCGACCATTTTGGCCTGGGTGAGACGCTACGAGAAGGGCGGCAGACGGCTGGAGAGCCTCTATCCGGAAGTTAGGCGGGACCGGGGCCGCAGCCGGGCTCTTGATGAAGAAACATTGATGTCGCTTGTGGAACTCAAAAAACAGTTGCGGGGCGCCTCCGTGCCGGTGATTTTGCGGGAGGCTAAATTGCGCAAGATTCTTCATGCGGGCATCCAGGTGCATCCAGTCACCATCTACCGTTTGTTTCGAGAGCGGGGATTGATGAACCGCCAGGACGTCGCAGAAGACCGTCGGCGATTCGAAGCGGAACTACCCAACGACATCTGGCAGTCCGACTGTATGCACGGACCACGGGTGACGGCAGACGGAAAAATCCGGAAAGCCTATCTGTTTGCCTTTATCGACGACATGAGCCGGATTATTCCGCATGCGGCGTTTTATCAAAACGAGCGGGTGGACACCTATGTCGGCGCATTACGGATCGCCCTGGCCAAAAGAGGTCTTCCCCGTAAGTTGTACGTGGACAACGGACCGGCTTTCTGTTCCCATCTTCTGGGACATGCCACGGCAGCGCTGGGCATTGCCCTGATCCATTCCAAGCCTTACCAGCCCCAGGGGCGCGGAAAAATCGAACGTTTTTTTCGGACCGTGCGCATGCAGTTCCTGCCGACATGTGACGGGGACATGACCCTGGAGCAGTTAAACGGCAAGCTGACAAAATGGATCGATGAGGAATATCATGCCACTGTACACAACAGCACACACCAGACCCCTCTTGCCCGGTATCTCAAACACGCCCATTTGATCCGGGAAGCGCCGAAGGACCTACATGATTACTTCCGCATTCACGTCATCCGGAAAGTAGATCGGGACAGGACGGTTTCCCTGGGCGGCAGGCTTTATGAAGCGCCCATTTGCCTGATCGGGAAGACCATCACTTTGCTGCATCATGAAGACGATCCTTTGCGGGTGGAAGCCCTGTATAACGGAACCTCCCACGGAATGCTGGTTCCTCTGGACCTCAACATCAACTGCCGGATTCGCCGACAGAGCAATCGCGTCCATCTTCTGCCGAAAGCCGGATCGTCGTCATTGCCTGCATCACCATCTACCCCCTCTTTCCCGCCGTTGCCGCAGGAGGCGGAAAAATATACGGGTGGGAAGCTCTTCGGGGAGGTGTCCCATGAGTTATAAAGCCTTCTTCGGGTTCCAGAAGGAGCCTTTCTGTCAGGATATTCCATTGAATGATTTGTATCCCCTGCCGGGGCTTCAGGCCGTCACGGAACGGTTTCTCTACGCCCTGTCTCTGGGCAGCGTCTCTCTGGTTACCGGCGATGTGGGCAGCGGCAAATCCACCGCGCTTCGCCATGCCGCAGGAAAGCTTCATCCATCCCAATACAAGGTCGTTTCCGTTGTAGCCACCACCGGCCCCATGGCCGACATCCTCAAACAAATTTGCAGCGGTTTTGATGTGGACGGCCAGACCAACTCTCTGGCCCGGCTGACGCAGACCATCAAATCGGCCATTCTGGAAATCGCCAACCGGAAACAGACGCCGGTGCTGATCATAGACGAGGCCTCGCTGCTTAGATTGGAGGTCTTTGCCCAGCTGCATACCTTAAGCCAATTCGATATGGATTCCAGGCCGCTATTGCCCATGATTCTGGCCGGGCAGAACAATCTGATGGATAATCTGATGTTTCATACTTCCCGGCCGCTGGCGTCCCGAATACTCGGCAAAAGCCACCTCGAAGGGCTCAAGTACAAAGACATGGCAGGCTACATCAAGCATCACCTGAAAATCGCCGGCGTCAAGGAACAGTTGTTTCCCGACGAGGCGATTCTGGCCATTCACCAGGGCTCCGGTGGCCTGCTGCGCCGGGCCAATCTCCTGGCCAAGGGAGCACTCATAGGCGCCGCCAGGGAAAAATGTCAGGTTGTCTCGCCGGAGCATGTCCGGATTGCCGCCTCTGAGATCATGTAAACACGCTCAGGGAAACGCAATCTCAAGTCAGGCCGCCGGTCCCTTCATCGACCAATCCCGGAAATCCGGCGGTCTGACCACAAAAATGCTTACCAAAAATATCATAAATAAATAAAAATAAAATGGAAATGACTCTCTATAACCCTCAGAAAGGCCGACTGGAAACGCTCGATGTCGAGATCAACAAAAACAACACGACATGGTTCAACAACGACCGAACGCCTCGCAATATCCGCATGATCACGGATTACCAGGGTGGAATCATTATTGCTGAGTTTGATTACACTTATCCCATCTGGATTTATGGCGTGACAAGAGCGGATATCGGCTATAGCGCCCCAAAAGCAAAAAGGCTCAGGCGACAGTTTGAATAAAATCGGTCGGAACATATGGCAGGGTCTGCAAATATAGCCTCTGAACTGTCGGTGTTCTACATTGTGTATTCTTTTTGCAATACATCAAACGATTGTGAAAATATCAGATCAGATTATTGCGCAAGGTGACAGTCAACTGCTCAGAGGGAACAGCCACTTCCCACGATAGGTTTGCCTGATTGAGGGCAAGGCCAATTTCGAAATCGGCGATGTCCCGTCCGGTTGCAATAAATGTCGCCTGATTCGATCCCCGATCTTTTTGAAGAATGAGAATGGAATCGGCGGCGGCGGTTACACCGATGGAACCGGAGATCATATCGGTTACATCTTTGGCCTCTGATTTACGCAGATGATGAACAACCAGAATTGCGATTTTGTGATCGTCGGCAAACTTCTTTAACTCATTGATTTCATTATAGTCTTTCTCGTAGGGCGTTGTTCCTCGCCGTTTTGTGCTTCGGATTCGGTTGAATGTGTCAACGACGACAAGCTTAACCGCCGGCTTTTGCCTCAACCAACTTTCCAAGTCGCCGAAAAACCCCTCGTCCATTCGGCAGCACGCTGTTGCAAAATGCAACCTGCCCGTTCCGGCAACATCTTCGGCTAGCCGATTTAAACGGGTTTGAATCCGAATCTCCGTGTCTTCAAGGGCAAAATAAAGAACATCAGCTTCCGGAAGGTCAAAACGGCCTAGGAACGTGCCGCCATTTGCACAAGAGTTCGCCAAATCCATCGCCATCAAAGATTTGCCTGATTTTGGCTTTCCGGCCAAAATGGTCAGGCCGACTGGGATAAGACCGGGGACAACGAAGGCCGGCGCTTCATAAGTAGTTGATAAAATTAAAGAATCCGTTTTGGTTGACAAAGAGTTAGTTTTTTCCATCAAAATTTTCTCCAAAATAAATTTTTTATTAATTTGTTGGAGGCAAAACGGAATATGGAAAAGAAATAATTATATATTAGTAATATTAATATTATAGACTTTATATGATTGAAATCAAAATTTAAAATGAATTCATGTCGTTGTCAGGCAGACAACAGAGCTGCCTGCTCCCTCACCAAGCATCTGTAGGTCTGTGTCTTTGTAATTTATTCTCCTTATACATTGTGCCGGTAATGATGCCCAAAGTTTGTCGCTGCGTGCGACGTGCAAAATGGCTTGCACGCTCTAAAGCTTTTGAGGGTGAATCACCTTCTTTGATCAGTTTTTCATAATAATGGCATATGCCGGCCTGGCGAAACTTTTCCATCTGCGGCGTAACACTACATTCAGCGTAAATTTTACGAGAATCGTAACCCATCTGCCTAGAATGATAGCGTTTTTTACTCCTCATGGGAATCAAAGGAGCCTCTTTCTTAAGGTTATATTCCATTATTCTCAAGTATTTTATATGGTTATGTATTATTGATTGCAGGTCATCCGACAGGTCAATTTTTGCATCGTTGATTGTTATGGTCTTTAGAATTGTTCCCCTGCCTTTCATGATGTCTCCAATATTTAAATCAATGATTTCCTGCCTCTTAAGACCCAACCGATATGCAAGAATCAAGGTCATTGAAAAAATTTTGCCATCCAAATACGGAGTCCGGGCATTCGAAACCTTTTCAATTTGATCTGATACGGTTTGTGCATCCATGGGAGATTTTCAGCGATGCACTTATTATTAGATTCTTCATTGATATTATTGCCATAATTAAGATAATAATCCATATTCCACCAAGACGCTAACAACATATAAAAATTAAATAATCATTCCGCTTATCCGCAATCAAACCTGAATCTTTAAAAATTGCTGGATAATCCTTCTTGGCCTTAGCCCAGTTTTTATACTTCACTCTGAAAAACCATGCCATTTAAATGATTCAAAGCCGTGGATGAGTCGGTTAGATGTTGTGCAGGGGGTCAGTAACGGCTTCATTTCAACAACCATAAAAAGAGGAATCAGGATACTGAATTAATTAAATTTATTATGACTTTCGGCTCGGTTGCCGGGGGTCATCGATGATGTTACCTTCCGATTCCGGAAAGGGTAACGACAATGCAGGAACAACAGGAGAAAAAACTTTTAACGATTTCAGAAGTAGCGGCATATCTGAACATCAAGACAAAGACCATGTCATCTTCCTTTCACCCTTTGATGATAGCGATCCCGTTCTTTTTTCCTACAAACTTCCGGATCCTTTGTCCATAATTCCTTCTGTTTTGCTTTGGATGCGCATCCTGAATGAAACCTTTTCCCGTTCCTGGTCACTATGATGATTTTCCCGCAGTGCTCGCAAATTGAAAAAATGTCGATGGGTGCATCTTTAAGCTGAAGCAAGAAGCGATCGACAATCCTGATCCCTTCCATGTATATGCTGAATTTGTCCGAAGCGAAGGAAAGTTTGATTGTCGTAGGCGAGCGTTTAAGCTTAATTTCATAACATTTATCATCGGGAAAGAAATGACCAGAACCGCTGTCCACTAAATCCTTGAACGGCATCAGTGATGATGACTCATTATTTACCTCATCAATCCTCTTTTCATAGTTCTTTTGTTTTGGCAGGAAATTTTCCCGATAATTTATGAAAGCACTATTAATTTTGGACCATACTGGCGTTAATAACGGATGCCACTCTAGGATAACACCTTTCAGTTCATCTGCGGTCAGGTCATCCGCATCAATACCATCATCCGGATCACAAAGAAGTTGAAAAATTCTGCTGAATACAACCAGCGCTTTATCCGGATGCTTCCGATAAAAATCCTCCAGTTGCAGGGGATTGCGCTCAAGGTAGTCCTCCACCAAGGTTTTCAGGGTTTTTTTGCGTGCCAAATCAATAATTTTGTTGTTCATTGCAAGTAAACGTATTTGTTTGTTTAAATAATGTCAAGAAGTGTATTAACATGAACGATGTAATATGCTGTATGTGACGTTGCAATAATATTAAAACTAATTATAATAATGGTTTATTGACATTTAGAACATAGCATATTATGTTAATGTTACGATCAGTGAAATACCTGGTCTAGCTGGCGGCGCAAGGTTAAAAACTTTGCGGTAAAAACAACATTGTTTAGGAATTCTTTGATTCAATTACTTTTTTCTTGGATTTTTCAAAATAAAATCCGCGATGCAATTACCTAACCTGAATTCCGGAAAAGGGTAATTGTCATGCAGGAAGAACAGGAGAAAAAACTTTTAACAATATCAGATATATCCGAATATCTGAGCATCAAGCAGAAAACCGTTTATGCCAAAGTGGAGTCCGGAGAAATCCCCCATTATCGCATCGGGCGCCTCATTAGGTTCCGCAAGGAAGAAATTGATGATTGGCTAATTGGTTGCAGAAAGGAGAATAAACCAGTAGTTGATCCACAAAAGACCGTAAGAAGAAGAAAATCGTCGAAGCGCTCAACGGACAACTTCTCGAAAATTATCCGAAAGACCATTGACGACGAGACCGGGAAGTATTACCCTGACAATTACGGGAAATCAGACCGGATCAAGGGCCTCAAGAAGGAGGTTACTCATGAGTCTTTATAAAAGAGGAACGGTCTGGTGGATGAGTTTTACTCATCAGGGTCAGCAGTATAGGAGGTCAACCGAAACGGAAGACCGGAAACTGGCTCAGCGGATCTTTGACAAATTGAAAGGGGAAATAGCAGAAGGGAAGCATCCCGATATGAATCTCGATAAGGTCATGTTCGACGACTTGAGCAAGGAGATTATCACTGATTATAAAATTCGTGAAAGGCGGTCACTGGATCGCGCAGAATTAAGCATCAAACACCTGGGAGCTTTCTTTAACGGGATGAAGGTCATTGATATTACCTCAAAGGATATAGACAATTACATCTTGCAAAGGAAAGACAATAAAGCAAGCAATGGAACAATCAACAGGGAACTCTCCGCTCTAAAGAGGATTTTTACTTTAGGAATGAGACAAACTCCCCCCAAGGTAATTAGTCCACCTTTTGTGCCGAAGTTAAAGGAGAATGGACCAAGACAGGGTTTTTTTGAGTATGAAGATTACGTTAGATTACGAGATGCTCTTCCTGAACATATGAAACCGGTTTTAACGATTGCCTACTTTACCGGGATGAGAAAATCGGAAATCCTTAATCTGCAATGGCACCACACTAATATGTTCGAAAAGAAGATCACGCTGACAGCAGATATGACCAAAAATGGCGAATGTAGGGAGATATTTCTTGCTGGGGAACTTTATGAAACTATTCTATCTCAATGGAAGCTTAGGGAAAACAAATACCCGGATTGTCCATACGTCTTTTTCAGAGATGGTCAGAAGATTCGGAATTACCAGGCAGCTTGGCACACCGCCTGTAAAAAAACCGGTTTGATTGGGCGAATTCTTCATGACAACCGAAGGACAGCTGTCCGAAACATGACCAGGGCAGGAATTCCCGATATTGTGGCTATGAAGATTAGTGGTCATAAGACAAGAAGCGTATTTGACCGCTACAACATTGTTAGCGAAGAGGATCTCCGTTCCGCGGCAATAAAAGTCGATGCAGCTTTGCGAGAGCAACAGGCGCTTAACAAAACAAAATTTATCACAATTTTATCACAAAAACCCTGTCACAAGAAATCCGGCGTGGGATAGCGGAACGGTCGTTCTAGATAAGTGCTTGAAATAATTGGCGGAAGTGCATGGGAATCGAACCCACCTGGGACGGTTCTAGCGCCCCACACCGGATTTGAAGTCCGGGAGGCCCACCAGTGACCTTGGCACTTCCTCAAAATCCATTTCTACAATAACGTTAAAATGGCTTTTGTGTCAACTTGCATTTGAAAAATCCGGCTATTTCATGAACAATAATTGCAAACACGTTTGATTATGCTGTTTCAATGTTCCTCAGATCGACATCAGGGTACCCTTTAATTTTAACTGGAATACCGGCATCTTGGCATCAAGGGCGTGCGATGGCTATCTTCTGATTTTCGTAAAGTCTGTTTTTTAGCGCTTTTGCATTTCTAATGTTTTTTCAAAATGATGATAGTCTTTAGGCTGGTCGAAATTGCCGCCCCAGTGCCAGCCGAGACTTATAAATTCCTGAACGACAGGGTGGCCGGCAGCAAATGTGCCTTTGTTTTTTGGCCGATATTTTGCGCCTGGAGGGGCGATAAGACCGTTTGGATAAATCACGGGATTTTGAACAGGGTTGATGTCGATGGCGCATCCGAAAGAGTGTAAGGAAAGTTTATTGGTTCCTTCGATGACACGGAAGTTGAATCCGGATGAATTGTTGTCGGTCATGGAGTTTTCATCACTCCAGCGGTAGGCGGCAATGGGAATGGCTTTGTGTACAGGAAATTTCAGTTTTTCCATCAGCAAAAAGATTTTCCAGACATCCTCTTCCAATCCGGCATGAACAATGATCTGGCCCTGATGAAGCAAACCGTCAAAGGAATAATATAACACGTCAAGAAGGGAAAGAGAATCAATCACTTCCAACGGAGCAGTTGTGCCTTCTATCGCTTCGGCAAAACACATTTGACTATCGATGATAATGGATGATGACATGTCTGGGAACTCCGTTTTTAAATTTATGTTTACATCCGCGTCCGAACCGACCTTTTACGCCTATCTCAACATCTTGATAATCTTATGAAATGTTTCATCCTTCAGGGATACTTCCCGGTAGATATTTCCAATCGCGGCAGAATCCAGATTTTCATAATTCATGGCAAGGGGGGTAATTACAACACCGGCCATATCAATAGCGCCGGGAGAAACGAATATTCTTTTGTCTCCCGGAGCAAAATAGTCATCCGGACGATGTTTTCGGCGCAGAAAGATCATCAATTGCCAGTTATTTTTTCTGTAAAAGCATATAATGTTTACCGGGGGTTCTGCCGACGTATGAAGAACTTTTCCGGCGCTGGTTAAAAAACGTAGAAATTGATCTTTTAACATATCTACTTTGTTTGATCGCATCAAGATCATGGATCGGCCGGAATTGTCCGATAGACGGCAAACTGAGGAGGAGATCTTCTGATAAGAATGTCTGTCTTGCGAAAACCGAAGAAACGGAAGCGCATGATACGGAACCAATTGAAAATGCAAATGATCGGGCGCAGAAGCGCCGCAGGCAGGCCCATTGTAAAAGACTGCGTAATCCGGCGCCGCATCGAACGCAATTTGTAAAAGGCTGTCCAGAGAAGAAGGAATTTCCTGGGGACAGTGCGTCTGTGCGGCAATAGTGAAATGATGGGGGAAAATCGGCGCGGGATTGCATAAGATGAGATAATTTTTGCGATAAAGGATACCCGACTGTTGGAAAGGGCGGTTTTTCATACACAGAAAACAGGGGCGTTTTTGAATGGATGCTTGATCCACGGCCGCGCCGCTGTTTAATGCCCGTCCGGGATTAAACTGTAAGACGACCTGATAACCGTCGCAGAAAAGTTCTCGTTCCTGAATTTTCTTGAGATCGCGGCATGCGGAAGACAAAGCCGGCCAGTTTTTTTTCTGTGTTTTGTAAAGATTGCGGCACAATGAGGGAAGGGTCTGATGATCTCCGTTGGGAAATTCTGCAAAAATTGGCTCGGATGATAAAGATACCGCATCCGTTTTTCGGCCGTCTTCATTTTTTCGTGCAAAGGTCGAATCTTGAATAGGATTAGGGTTTAATTCCGAGGTTCTTTCGTTATAACATTGATATTGATGACTTATGCCGATTTGGTTTGCAGGGATTGGCTTTTTTACAGAGGTCTCCGTGTTGTTTATGCTCTGTCGAGCCGCAATTTCCAGTGTTCGCAGCTTGTCTTTGTAATCGTTATTGCGGTTTTGCTTTTCAAAAGAAAGCGCCGCGTCTGTATTGTCCGCCCAGCGGCGGCATAGATAGATACTTTCGTATATTCTGCCGATTTTGTAATGGCGTGATAGCCGGAGCGCAATGGCATAGTCTTCGCCGTAGCTTACATTGGGAAAGGCTGTTGCGCGAATAACGTCCGTATCAAAGGCTCGCGGCGCTCCGAGACCGTTGACGCGCAGCAGATTGTTGTGCCCGTTTGAATTTGTCCATTCGCGATGGTCGATGAGACCAGGCGGGATGGGCTTGAGTTCTTCATTGACGAGTGTGTAGGCGCCCACCACCATCGCATAGCGACCTCTATGCAAGGTATCCACGATTTTTTGCAGAGTTTGCGGCGTACTGTATAGATCGTCGGAATCCAGTTGAACCGCATATCTTCCGCAGAAAGGGGAGTAAATGGCCTCATTCCAGCAACCGCCGATTCCCAAATCTCGTCTCGCCGGAATAAGGTGATGAACACAAGAATGCCTTGCGGCATATTTTCGAAGAATATCCCCTGTCCCATCGGTCGAATGGTTGTCTACCACAATAATATTATAAGAGAATGTTGCTTTTTGAGAAAGAGCGCTGGTCAACGCGTCGGCGATGGTCTTTTTCCGGTTCAGCACGGGGATGATGATACTGGCTTCCGTTGCGAAAGTTGTGTTTGGTATTCCTGCTTTTGCCTTGCGCGGCGGCAGATGTGCGCCGATCCGTTTTAAGTAATCCGTAGCGACTTTTTCAAGTCTTTTCTGACGCAGATAATTTTCCCTGGCTACATAGTTGAAATGCGCTTCTGTTTTTTCTTCCGGATTGCTTTCCGTCTGTTTGATGGATGAGGTGTAAAGAAATTCCGGCAGATGGATGATGGCCGAATCCGTTGTTATTCTGAGACGCAGGTCATAAAAAGCGGCAAAGCCATCATCCGGCAGACTGCCATATTTTTTAAGAATATTTTTGATTATTGCAGTGGACAGAAGAAAAGAATGCCCGAAATGGAAATCATCCCGAATGGATCCTGGCTGGTATGGAGTCAAGAGACGCGGAATCAGGCTGTTCCCGGCAGCCATCCAATAGTCGGAGTAAAGCAGGCCCGCCTTTGTTTCGCCGGCCACGGTCAGAAGTCTTTGCCGGGAGAGGGGATCGCAAGCGATATTGGCGGAAATATCGGAGGCCAACAGATAATCAGAGGTCACTTCCGCGAAAAAGGCGGACGGCTTCCGGATGATTGTGACCTTTTCCGGAGAACAGGCTCTATCCTTCTGTCTTTCCCCTACACTTTGCAGCAGGAAGCGTCCCAAGGGACAAATCAAATCTTTCATGAAGTTACAAATTCTCCTGGGTGCTTCTTTGGAAGAGGAGAAAGCAATGCTTGCCTGGCGGTTAGAAATCGGACATCATCAGATTCAGGGAATGCTCCGCCGAGTCGCGCGCCAGCTTGGACAAGGCTTGTTTTCTTACGGGAAGCGGATCGGCTCCGTCCGGCAGTTTATAATCGGTTGTTCCCGGAACATGCCGCGACGACCATAGAATGGTGCCGTCCTTTCTCCGGAAATTGACTTCGAGGATAACGCTCATTCGTTCTTCCGCAGCCAGAATGTTGTTTCGATAGGAAAGCGTGGCTGTGGTGAGATTGAGCACATTTCCACCGATTAACGCGTCTGCTTCTTCAGCAGAGGCGACCGTTTTGAAACGGCTGTTTCGGGTCAGCTGATCAATAAAGGCAGTTCGCAGGTCATTTTCCACTTCCGCCTGAGCGGTTCTGTTGCCGAAGGGTTCGACGTATATCAACCGAATGCGCTGGTCAAAATGTTCACCTTGCGGCCCAAATCCATAGCCGCAACCGAATATCAAGAAAAAGCACAAGCTGCAAAGCCCGGTTGGAAAAGCTGCAAAAAAGGAAACTTTTCTCACATTTAAATCCTTTTACGATCCGGCGACAATATTGACCAGTTTTGTCGGTACATAAATAATTTTCTTTATCTGCAGGTTTTTCAGCATGATAGCGATTTTTTCATCCGCCATGGCGTCGGATTTGATCTTTTCCGGATCCTCATTTACGGGCACAGTCATCCGGCTGCGCAACTTGCCATTGATTTGGATGACGATGGTCATCTCTTCTTCGCTGGCAATGGCCGGATCATAATCAGGCCAGGGCGCGTCGCAAATATTGGTTTTGTGACCCAGCATCTGCCAGAGTTCTTCGGTAATGTGTGGCACGATCGGGGCCAGAAGCAAAACCGCCGACTCCAAAGCTTCGCGGATTACTGAAAGCGCGGCTTTGTCGTCTGCCGGCGGACGCTGGAAGGCGTAAAGAACATTCATCAATTCCATCACCGCACTGATGGCGGTATTGAAATGAAAACGGTCTTCAAGGTCGATAGACACTTTCCGGATTGTTTGATGTGTTTTTCGCCTCAGCGTTTTTAATTCGCTCTTGAGTTCCCCGTTGCCCATCTTCGGATCAATTTCCTTGATATCATTCAGATAATCGTCAAATATGCGCCAGAGGCGCCCCAGAAAGCGGAACGATCCTTCCACGCCCTGTTCGCTCCATTCCAGGTCTTTTTCGGGTGGAGCGGCAAACAGGCAGAAAATGCGTGCTGTGTCCGCGCCGTAAGTTTTGATCAGAAAATCCGGATCAATCACATTTTTAAGGGATTTGGACATTTTCTCGGTTTTGCCGATGATTACGTCTTTGCCACAGAGGTGGCACTTTCCGTTCACCGCCTGTTCCGGAAACAGGTAGCCATGATCGGGACATTTCATGGTTTCTTTACAGACCATCCCTTGTGTGAGAAGATTGGTGAAGGGCTCGTTTACGCCGATGACACCGAAGTCGCGCAACACTTTGGTGTAAAAACGCGAATAAAGTAGATGCAGGATGGCATGCTCGATACCGCCAATGTACTGGTCCACCGGCATCCAGTAGTCCAGCGCCTTGCGGTCAAGGCCGGGTTTGGTATCGCATTTCGGGCAGCAGTATCGGTCGAAATACCAGGACGATTCCACAAAGGTATCCATCGTGTCGGTTTCGCGTGCAGCGGGACCCCCGCAATTGGGGCAGGTCGTGTTGACAAATTCCGGCAGAGCCGCAAGCGGCGAACCGCCCTCCGGGCTGAAAACGACATTTTCCGGAAGAATCACCGGCAGGTCCTTTTCAGGAACCGGAACGATGCCGCATTTCTCGCAGTTGATCATCGGAATGGGCGTACCCCAGTAGCGCTGGCGTGAAATGCCCCAGTCGCGTAGACGGTATTGAATCGTCCGTTTGCCTTTTCCCTGGGCCGTCAGATAATCGGCAATGGATTCAAGCACTTTCGTGTTCTCCATGCCATCGAACGGTCCAGAGTTCACCAAAACACCTTCATCCACATAAGCTTCGGCCATTGTGGCAGGATCAAGTGTCCGATCTATAGGGGAAATGACCACGATCAAGGGTAACCCGAACTTTTTGGCAAATTCAAAGTCCCGCTGATCGTGCGTCGGAACAGCCATCACGCAGCCGGTTCCGTAGTCGGCCAGAACAAAATTGGCCGCGTAAACCGGCATCTTCTGTCCGGTAAGTGGATTAAGGCAGTAGGAATCCAAGAAAAGACCTTCTTTTTCGTAATATTCGGACGTCCGCATCAACTTGTCCTGCTTTTTGACTTTTTCCACAAAAGCCTGTACTTCTTTTTCGCAGGGCTTACCCTTGGCAAGTTCCATCACCAGCGGATGCTCCGCGGCCACCAGCATAAAGGTTGCGCCAAAGAGCGTGTCTTGGCGCGTGGTGAAAACCTTGATGGTTCCGTTTCCTTCAGCCATTGGAAAATCCACCAGGCACCCGTAGCTTTTTCCAATCCAGTTTTTCTGCATGGTCAAAACGCGTTCTGGCCAGCCGGGCAGTTTTTCACAATATTCAAGAAGCTCTTCGATGTAGGCGGTGATTTTGAAAAACCACTGATCGAGCACTTTTTCCGTCACTTCCATACCGCAGCGCCAGCACAGGCCGCCTTCCACCTGCTCGTTGGCCAGCACCGTATCGCACTTTTTACAGAAATTCACGCTGGAGCGTTTTTTGTAGGCCAAGCCCTTTTCAAACATCCAGATGAAAAAAAGCTGCTCCCAGCGATAGTATTCCGGCTCGCAGGTCGCAACTTCGCGGTCCCAGTCGTAACTGAAGCCCATCCGTTTGAGCTGTTTTTTCATATGGTCGATGTTTTCATGGGTCCATTTGGCCGGATGGATTTTATGATCGATGGCGGCATTTTCCGCCGGCATGCCGAAAGCGTCCCAGCCGATTGGATGAAGAACATTGAACCCCTTCATACGCTTATAGCGGGCGACGACATCACCGATGGTATAATTGCGGACGTGGCCGATATGAATTTTGCCGGACGGGTAAGGAAACATTTCCAGCAGATAGTATTTCTGTCGATTCGGATCTTCAGTAACTTGAAAAGTTTTCTCTTCTTCCCACTTCTTCTGCCATTTTTCTTCGATGACCACAGGATCGTACTTCATAGGCTGCTCCAGGTGACTTTAATTGGCGATTTATTTAACATATCGGATGGGTCAGCGCAATGGCTTTGTTCCTTGCGAAAGGTTCAAGAGAATCACCCGCGCAGGCATTATCCCAGTGTTTGTCACGATGACAAGTATCGGCAGGGTGATGACAAAAAAACGATATCAAAGGTCCGTTTTCCGCATGTTCCATAAGGCCCGGAAAACAGAGAATCAGGAAAGGATGTCCAACAGGGAACTTTGCATTTCGTCGGCGGTTTTCAGGGAAAGAATGTTGGCCTCTAATGCGTATTGTGTCACCATCTGATGGACCACTTCTTCTTCGATGCTTACATTGGACAATTCCCTTTTCTCTCCGGAAGTTGCATCCGGAAAAATCGTATCGCCCGGTTCTTCCTGTTGCGAAATGGATACCCGGACGCCGCCGGAAGGCTCTTCCTGGAGTTCTGCACGGCTTTTCTTGAACTTGTCCGTATTGACATTGGCCAGATTGTTGGCATGGACATCGAGCTTGGTGTCAAAAGCCCGAAGTGCGCTTAAAGATATATGAAAGGCTGACATCATGATTTTTCCTCCTCTTGTCTTTTAAAGACATCGGAAAGATCAGGCAGAAACTTGAATGTCAGTTCAGAAAAAGCAAATCTTCAGGATCATCAAGAAGATAATCAGGATTTGATTGGACCAGACGGTCTTTGGTATGCCATCCCCAGGTAACCCCAACGGTTTTGACGCCTGCCTGCC
>Ga0209606_1003077_pt1 | contig 17274 bp, 19 predicted proteins | sample AD_UKC057_MetaG_FD_184412 | JGI IMG/M metagenome (GOLD analysis project Ga0209606, IMG submission 184412) | Active sludge microbial communities of municipal wastewater-treating anaerobic digesters from USA - AD_UKC057_MetaG (SPAdes) (version 2) | ecosystem: Engineered > Bioreactor > Anaerobic >...
AAAAGAAGCAAAAAAATAGCAAAGAGAATACAAAACCATTTTGAGTGGCGGAAATTTTTCATTTGACGCTCCTTCCCAAAACTTTTTGCGCGATGTCCAAAGATAAGTTTTGTGATTGTTTGTCCAGAATCTGCCGCGCGGTTTGGATTTCTTTTCCAATTTTTTGCTGAAATTCTTGGGTCATCACGGGGATTTCAGCTCGGACAACGTCAACTATTTTCTTGGCCTGCTCATTGCCTTCTTGAATTATTTCCTTTTTTAATTCGGCTGCATTTGTTTTTGCCTGCTTGAGTTTTTCTTCGTATTCGGCTGCCTTTGTATTAACTGATTCATTAAACAGTTTGATTTCATTTTCCAGTTCTTCGAGTTGTTTTTTGCGGCGGTCGATTATGTTGAGGATTGGTTTGTATAATAGCGCATTGAGAACGAAGACCAGAACCAAAAAAATAGCCATTTGCACGAAAAACGTTAAATCTGGAAGGACTTGAACCATTTTTTACCTCTTGTATTCTTGCGCAAAAAAAGCCGTCTGTTGAACATTTCTTTTGTTCACCCTGCGGCTTTCATCAATACGCATTACCTAAAACGTGTAAATTTTATTGTTCTAGGATGTTTTGAATATTTTGTAATGTTTAACGCAGAGGAAACCTTACTTATTGATACCCAAAACTCGTGCTGTTAATAAACACAAGCTTGATAGCTTGTCAAGTTTTTTCTGACCGGCAGTCTAGTTTTATGCAAAGAAAATAAACGGGTGGGGAAAAAACGCTTATGTAATTTTATGCTATTGATTTTATAAAGTAATTATATGAGAAACTGCTTCTTGTGGGGCCGAATTAATCAACCGTACAGGGAATCATTTGTGTTCTTCTTTTCCGAATTGCTCATACTTGATGTTCCATCAAAGAAAGCGCCTTCTTCCATAACAAAGGCTGTCGTGTGAATATCACCCGAAAATTTGCCGGTGGAGTGGATATGAACTTTATTTTTGGCATCAATATTACCCTGTACGTCACCATTGATATAAACATTTTGGACGGTAATATTTGCTTTTACCACCGCTCCTTCCCCAACAACCAAGGTGCCTTGACCGCTGATTTCACCTTGAAAATCTCCGTCTATGCGCACGGAGCCATTGAAAATCAGTTTACCCGAAAATTCAGCTCCCTTGCCTAAAACCGCCTTGATTTCTTCGCTTTCCTGCTTTTTTTTCTCCCACATTTTAGTCCCTCCTGCCTTATTTGAAAATGAATGCCTCTCTACGCTCAGCAGTATATACTAAAAATTCTATTAGTGTCTAGCGGTGCAAAATAAATCTATGCGCATTTATGTTCATTAATAACCCTATGGCGGCCATAAAAGAAAGCATGGCCGAACCACCATAACTCAAAAAGGGAAGGGGAATGCCCACTACCGGCAAAACACCCAACACCATGCCGATATTGATAAATACCTGCCACGAAAAAAGACAAACTATACCCAAAGCGATAACGGTTCCGGACAGGTCTCTGGCATGCAGGGCAATTTTTAAGCTCCAGAAAACAAGTGACATGAATAGAATGATCAAAACAAAACCGCCGATAAAACCCCATTCTTCCGCGAAAACGGAAAATACAAAATCTGTTTGCTGCTCCGGCAAAAATTTAAGTTGCGTTTGCGTGCCGTTCAGAAAACCTTTGCCCCAAAGACCTCCTGAGCCCACCGCGATCATGGATTGAATGATGTGGTATCCGGCACCCAACGGATCTCTTTCCGGATTAAAGAAAATGATCAACCTGTCTTTTTGGTAATCTTTCAAAAAATGCCAGACGATGGGAGCCGACAATAAAGTGCCGGATGATGCGATAAGAAAAGATTTCCAATTGACGCCGATAAAGAAAATTATCGAGGCTGATATAAGCACGATGATTAAAGCTGTTCCCAAATCGGGTTGCTTTAAGATCAGTAGAAAAGGAAGCATGATGATCAGCGCTGGAACTATAAGCTCTCTGAGTTTATACGGCTGGTTGGATTTGTGGTCTTCAAAATAACGGGCCAGGACAAGGATTATGGAAAGTTTCATTACTTCGGAGGGCTGGAAAGCAAGACCACCGATGGAAAGCCATCTCTGGGAGCCGTGCATGGTGTAGCCAAAGATATGAACAAGCATCAGAAGGGCGATAGCAATACAATAAATAACGTAGGCTCCTTTGGCAAGAAATCTGTAGTCGATGGAAAAAGTTATTATCATTGCGATCAGGCCAAGCAATATCCACTGTATTTGTTTAATATAGAAAGGAGATTGTCTTTCCAGAGCGTCATAGCTGTATCCGGCGGAATAAATATTTAAGATTCCTATCGCGCAGATGGACAGCACAATTGCCAGCAGCGTCCAGTCAAAATTATGAAGATTACTTCGGTCAAATTTTAAAAAAAGCATAAATTATTCCTGTTCAGCGCCCCGTTTCCGCGGTGTTTGCAACTTGTGGTCTAATATCACTTTCCTGAATGTTGAAATAAATTTCCATCATCTTACGGGCGATAGGAGCGGCAACAGCACCGCCATGTCCGGCATTTTCCGCGACTATGGCGATGACTATTTCCGGATTGTCCCGTGGAGCAAAACATACGAACAAGGCATGGTCTTCATGAAAGGCACTGATTTTTTTTAGCCGGCGGGCTTTTGGATCTTGCGGTAAACCAACAACCTGCGCCGTTCCCGTTTTCCCGCAAACATCAGCGTTGGGTACCATCGCTGCTCTTCCCGTTCCGCCTTGTTCATTAACTACCCCCCATAAGGCGCTACGCAACAGTTCAAAAGTTTTTTTGCTCAAGGGAATCGTTGCGGTCTTCACTGGTTCAAATTTTTTGATTATTCTTCCTTCAGCTGTTTCAACACGTTTTATGAGATGTGGCTGCCATACAGTCCCGCCGTTGGCAAAAGAAGCATAAGCATTGGCAAGTTGCAGTGGGGTAAGCAGATTATATCCCTGCCCGATAGCTAAGGATATAGTTTCACCCGGATGCCACGGTTGTTTTAATCTTTCCAGTTTCCACTGTTGCGTCGGAATGAGACCGCTTTTTTCGTTAGGGAAATTGATGCCGGTTTCTTTTCCCAGACCGAAAAGATTGGCGTACTTTGCTATTTTGTCCACCCCAAGCATTTTGCCGACGTTGTAGAAATAAACGTCGCACGATTCAACTATGGCTCTGTGCAGTTCTATTTGTCCGTGACCGTGCTTTTTCCAGCATCTGAAAGTTCTGTTACCCATGGTGAAAGTTCCGTCACAAAAGAATTTCGTTTGGGGGGTGATGATACCTTCTTCCAAAGCAGCGGCAGCAACAATCAGCTTATAGGTGGAACCAGGTGGATATTGGCCGGATACGACTCTGTTGGTCATCGGAGATAACGGGTTATTCAACAAATTTTTCCATTGTCCGGCGGAAATCCCCGCGTTGAATAAATGAGGATCAAAAGATGGCGCGCTGACCATGGCCAAAATAGTTCCATCCCGCGGATCTAAAGCCACAACAGCGCCCGCTTTTCCATTCAATCCGAGCCATGCTGCTTCTTGCAGTCTAGTGTCTATGGTCAGAACAGTGTTATAACCGGGCACGGCTTCGATGCGCCCGAGATTCTGCATTTGTTTTTCGTGAACATTTACTTCCACCAGCTCTGCGCCGCTGCGACCACGCAAATAAGGATCTAACACTTTTTCCACTCCGTATTTCCCGGTAATATCCCCTAAGGAATATTCACTTTCTCCATTTTCTAAATCATCTTTACCGACCTCTCCGATATAACCCAGTAGGGAGGCTGTCATTTCTTTTTTTGGGTACAAACGGACTGGTGAAACATCAATATACAATCCTGGCAAATTTACCGAATTTGCTTCCACTACTGCAACTTTTTCCATGCCAACGTTTTTTTCTAATTTTACGGGGAGATACGGCCGCATCGTTTTGCCAAATTGCTGGCTTAAATCTATTTCCAAGTTTTTGCGGTTATACAGGATTTGCAAACGCTGAATTAATTGTTCGTGATTTTTAGCTATGCCGGGCATGTAGACAACGTCAAAAGAAGGAAGGTTATCGGCTAAAATGTCTCCATTGCGGTCCGTAATCACGCCGCGCAGGGACTGAATTTTACGGTAACGGATGGCGTTACTTTCCGATTTCTCTCTCATTTCCTGTACTTTGATAATTTGTAAGTACCAGAGCCGGATAAGCAGAAGCGAGAAAATGATCAGCAATACGGTGACGACAATTTTAAATTTTTGCCGAAATTCGGGAGTCTCCGGTACGTTCAGTACGGTGAAACGGTTTTCCATAAAAAAATACCTCTAGCCGTCGCATTAAATAAAAGAATAAAGGGGTAAGTAAACCGATAATTATGGCTTGCGGTAAACAAATAAACGGAATGTTCATTACCGTATCAAAATTTAACACTAAATTATAAAATATTATAACAAAAATTTCTTTTATTAAAGCGCATAGAAATCCAAATAAAGCAATAAAATGTATTTTCTCGATATCCAAAATAAAAGATAATATAAATGAGCAAAGGAAAACGAGGATGTAAATTACAGTGAACAAACCTATTACCGGGCTTGTCAGGCAATCAAGCACAAAACCGAAGACGAACGCCAAAAGGGCTCCTTTAGCCAAATCCAGACGAAAACCGGCGTAAATAACAACAATGAATGATATTTCAATAGCCAGTCGCCCTAAAAAAATTATATCGGCTAAAACAGTTTGCAGCGCGATGACTAAAAGGGACAACAACGGAAGCAGTAAATAATACGCCATTTTTATTTACCCTCATTTTCTTCGGAAACCAGAACCAATACTTCTTCTAATTTGGAAAAATCAACAAAAGTAGTAACGTCGATTTTCAAAAATAGTTCTTTGTCTTGCTTCTCTACATTTTTTACCTGACCGATGAGCAACCCTTTGGGGAATACACCCCCCATGCCGGAGGATATTATGGTGTCCCCTATTATTACATCTTGATTTTTAGTTATGTATTTCAATTTTCCTTCGTGCAGTCCCGCGCCGCTGAAAATTCCCTGAACACGTGTTCGATACAGTATGGCGTCAACATTGCTGTTTTCATCGGTAATTAGTAATACTTTAGATACGTTCCAAGAAACATTGATCAGACGGCCAACCAAACCAGGCGGAGCTACGACAGGCATGCCGGTTTTTAATCCGTCGAAAGAGCCCTTGTCAATGACTATGGTTTTGGAAAGGGCTGTCTGTTTTTTGGCGATAACTCGAGCGGCAACGAAAGCGTAATCTAGAGATTCTCGTAGGGCGAGAAGTGTGCGCAACCGCTTAGCCTCTAAATAACCTTCTTTGTATATAAGTAATTCGGCTTTTAGCTCGTGGATGGTTTTGGCTAATTGTTTGTTTTTTTCGACAAGACCGACAAGAGTCACGTATCGCTCCCATGAATCGTCAACGCTTTTTACGATAAAGTGTGAAAAGCTTTGGAATGGCGCTACCGCTTCCAACACGATTTTCCGGAAAATTCCCTCACCTTTATCGTACTTGACGTTGTAAGACAGCATGATAAGGGCGAAGATGAAGATAAGAGTTACCAGAATAAGGGATTTATAATTTCTAAAAAAAAACATTTTTCTACCTGATGAAATAAGCAATTATAAATCGCGTCGGCAACAAGTAATGATTGTGGTAGGATAGATTTAAATGTTCGTTTATTGCCGTACGCTTTTATGCCTGAACAGCAATTTCTTTGAGCATGTCAAGGTTATCCAGGGCTATGCCGGCGCCCCGCGCCACGGAAGACAAAGGATCATCAGTTACTGTTACCGGTAGTCCTGTTTCCTCCCTGATAAGTACGTCAATATTCTGCAGCAACGCTCCGCCACCCGTAAGGACGATGCCCCGGTCGACGATGTCGCCGGCGAGTTCCGGAGGAGCATTTTCTAAAGCATCTTTGATTGCGTCTACAATAAGGGTCAGGGGCTCGTTAATGGCCTCCCTGATTTCCTCAGAGTTGGTTTCGATGATTTTTGGCATGCCGGCAATCAAATCACGTCCTTTAACATCACCAATCTTTATTTCATCAAGCGGGTAAGCGCAGCCCAGGCCAAATTTGATAGTTTCTGCGGTTCTTTCTCCGATAAGCAAATTGTATTTACGTTTCATGTATTGCACAATGGCTTCATCAATTTTGTCTCCGGCAACCCGGACACAACGGGAGTACACGATACCGTGAAGTGAAATAACAGCGACTTCCGTTGTTCCGCCACCGATATCCACAATCATGGAACTTGTCGGATCGGCTATAGGCAGTCCTGCGCCGATTGCCGCCGCCATGGGTTCTTCGATTATGAAAATTTCACGGGCACCTGCGGATTCGACGGTTTCGCGCACGGCGCGTCTTTCCACCTGAGTTATGCCCGAAGGCACGGCGATTATAATTCGTGGATGCACCAAAGCCTTGCGGTTATGCACGGACAAAATAAAGTGTTTCAGCATTGCTTCTGTGGCATCGAAGTTGGCGATGACGCCGTCGCGCATCGGCCTTATGGCCATGATATTTCCGGGGGTGCGCCCCAGCATGATTTTGGCGTCATTACCTACGGCCAGAACTTTTTTTGTGCCTCTCGAATCCTGATGTACGGCCACAACGGAAGGTTCGTTTAACACTATTCCCTTGCCTTTAACGAAGACAAGCGTGTTTGCCGTACCCAGATCTATAGCCAGATCATTGGAAAACCGGCCCAAAATATAATCAAAAAGCATTCATCCTCCATATTTAAAATGGTTATTTTTGCGCCAAATAATGATTTTCTATATCGTATTTCGTTGCCCTAATCAACGCCTTTTTAAATTATATTTGCATTTTATAAATGTCTGTAATAGGTAAGTTTCGTTTCATTACCAACAATCAAATGTAATATTTTTTTGAGGTGAATTTATGCTGAAGTTTTTTCGTAAACACGCCCGCGGTTGGTTCATGCTTGCCGTGATCGCCATCATTATTGTTGTCTTTGTTCTCTATTTTGGCTCTAGCAGAAGCGGTCAGCAGGCATCTGTTATCGCTATTATTGACGGAAGAACTGTCAGCGCAGCTGAATTCCACACAGAGTATGAAAGATTGCTGGATATGGTAAGGCAACGTTATGGGGCGAATCTTACTTCGGAGATGCTTAAGGAAATGAATCTCAAGCAAAGAGCTTATGACGACCTTATTAACCGGCATGTCATTATTTCCAAGGCCGAGGATTTAAAAGTAAGGGTATCAGATGAAGAATTGCGGGAGATGATCACGTCCATCGAGGCCTTTCAGACAAACGGCATTTTTGACGAACGTAAATATCGGCAAATGCTCCGTTTCAACAGGATTTCTGCGGAAGATTTTGAGGCTATCCAGAGAGTTAACTTAATGGCTAACAGAATAGAGCTGATTGTCCGTGAAGGTATTAAGGTTTCCGAGCAGGAAATTTTTGACCTGTTTGTGATGCAGAATCAGAAAATCAACCTCAATTTCGTTCAAATATCCGGACAAAATGTCCGGCAGAAAATTACCCCCACCACTGCCCAACTGGAGAGCTACTTGAACAGCAATAGCGGCGCTTTTCGGCGTCCCGAGCAGGTAAAGATAAAGTATTTTTATTTTCCGGCAGCTTTTTATGCAAAAGATCATATTAGTGATGACGAGGCGCGCGATTACTACAGCCTTTATAAGGACAATTATCGCAACAAAGAAGGCAAACAAAAGTCTTTTGCTGAAGCGAAAAATATAATTGTCCAACAGCTCAGGGTGATCAGAGGTACGCAAAAAGCCCAGGCTGAAGCAAAAAAAGCTCGCGATGTGATTTACCAGGAAAACAATTTTGACGAGTATGCCCAAAAAAATAAATTGACCATTCACCAAGCTGGATTTTTCCCTATTGATAAGCCGCCGCAGGAATTTTCCTCTGTCGATGGCTTCATCGCGGAGATCTTGGAATTAAAAAAGGGGGAATTGAGCAGGATTATTGCCACGGAAAAAGGTTATTATCTCTTGGAAGTAATCGATAAAAAGCCGGCCTATTTGCCCCAGTTGAAAGAGGTTGAAAACGAAGTCAGAAAACAGTTGATCGCCGCGGAACTTAATCAGCTTGCCGCGGATGAGGCCCGGGTGATTTTAGACAGGATAAAGGCCGGTGAACCTCTGGATAAAGTTGCGCGTGAGAAAGGGCTGCGCGTTGAAGAAACGGGATTTTTCCAGCCAGGAGAGTCTATTCCCAAATTGGGATTTAATCAGGGCGACCCCAAAACTTTTTATCGGCTATCTGTTGCCAACCCGTATCCGGAAGATCCATTTTTCGTTAACGGTACTTATGTAGTATTTAAACTTAAGTCTTTAAGCAAGATGGATCGACAAGTTTTGGAAAAGGAAAAAGATATCTACAAAAAAATATTATTGTCGGTGAAACAGGAAGAAGCCATGCGTGCATGGCTTGAGGGGAATAAAAAAGCACTGACTAAAGAGAAAAGAATAGACATTAAAAGACAGGCGCAGGATTTATAATATCAAAAAAGGGAATCATCACCAGTGATGATTCCCTTACTTTTTGGTGGAGCTGAGGGGGATCGAACCCCTGACCTCCTGAATGCCATTCAGGCGCTCTCCCAGCTGAGCTACAACCCCTTAAGACCGCTTAAAAAATGTGCAGCCCAATTAACACAGGCATGAAACACTGTCAACTTGATTTTAGCTTGACTTTATCCTGACCACTTATATAATCGCACCCCGTGCCGGAGTGGTGAAACTGGTAGACGCAGGGGACTCAAAATCCCCCGCTCCTCGCGAGCATGTCGGTTCGACTCCGACCTCCGGCACCAATTAAAACAATAACTTAGACGGATTTAGAGGAAAAGAGGCAAAGAGTAAAAATCGCTGTTGTAAGTAACTTGTAAGTAATATTGCGGAAGTCACCTTGCTTATTTTCTGTCGGGGCTAACGTATTCTTGCATTTTTTGTCTAACGTATTTTTGCACTAACAAAAAACAAGAAAAAAGTGTCAAAAATAATTCAAAAAATGGCAGGGCGCAAAAATCCTGTCCGACTTTTAGCTCTTCTAAATCGGCAATGTATTTTTAAATATTTGAGGGCGTTTTCCGAAACCCTTAATTTATTTTAACCGCGTTATAAGCAGCTTTTAATCATCAACACGTCTCAAGCGTAGAAAGGTGATTTTTTAATAAATAAATAATTTGTGCATCCACAGGCCGCACTTGCTCGTCGGCCAAACATTGAATTTGATTTAAAATGCCCGGATATTTAGTAAAGTCAATTTTTATGCTCATATTTTCGATATAAGCGGTTTTTTTCTCCGTCCCTTTGTCTTTTATCGCCTGCTCTGTTACCCTGGCAACCTTTGAGGGAATCTTATTTCTTTTTTCTTTTCCCTTCGCGGCTAGGCACGATCCGCAAAGGTCATGTTTCGGTGAAATCGTCTTTTTTGTTTTGCAAAGCGAGCATATTCTGTCCGTCGGGGATATATTTTGCTTCCCCGTGTTTAGCGTCTCTTCACTTATCGTTTGTATTTCTTTTAAATTCGGTTTATCGCTCATATAAAAACCCTTTCCTGTGCCTGGCATCCTGTTGCCGCACATCAAACAGCAAATAATCCGTGCGCCCATTTCATCGCGATCTGAATAAACAAATTTTGACCCGCATTTTCCGCAAATAGGATAAGGCACTAATTTTCCCCATAAATGTTTTGTCCTGACCTTTTATTTTTTATATTTCAAACACATCGGTGAGTTCTCAATAAGACATTCGTGGCAGGCCATATCGCTTTTTGTCGGTTTTCCCGCCGTGTCTATTATGCCAAGTTTATTTAAAGCCCAATGATCGGCTTCTTTTTCCCTGGCTTCTTGTAAAATTGCGTCTCTTAAATAAAATTTATATCCCAAATGAAAAAGCTCAATATGGGCAATTTCATGGTACAAAACAAACATGATTTGCGGTACGCACTTCATTTTTTCTTTGTCAATAAAAAGTCTGTAAGCGTCACGGAGCTTTGAAGCGACAACTTTCCCCATCATGCCTTTTTCCAGCACTTTGAATTCAACGGCCTCAATGCCGCGATTGTAATCTTTTGCGATTTCAGTAAGAAATAAGCTTACCATTGTGCACCTAATAAAACGTCAAAACCAAAGCCGGGGGTATCTAATTATAGCTAGAATGCCCCCGGCCTGGTGGCCCACGAAAGGAGGAGCCTGGGATATATTTTTTGTTACGTTATAATTGATCTGTATCCACCTCGATAATCAGCCAGCGCGCCGCCAAATTCAAAACGGATTTTATATCCTAGCCGATCATTTTTAAAAATAAACATCCCTTCGCTTGCAGGGCCCCATTCAGGAATGGCAATAGGTTCTTCCTGGCCATTTAAATATGACATCTCAACAATGGGCACATCTTCGCGATTTCTGATTATACCCCAGTCATTTGCAGCTGTAAGGAAAGGGCATGTAACAATTCGCTCGTTACGTTCGCCAAAAAGTTTTAGGCAAGGATTGGGATCTTTCGTGGTCAGGTTGTCTTCAGAAAAAACAGAATCGCATTGATTCTTTTTAACTGCTATATCCCACATATTTATCGGTACGACCAAACGCCAATCAAAGGTTTCGAGATCAAGCCCGACTTTTTCTTCAGAATGGCCCGGCTCTGTCATATTGGCCAATGCTTTAATTCCGGTTACAAGCGGCGCGATGTCTAATGCAGCATCTGCTAGATTTCCGTGCTCGGATGTAAACCACGGTGTTCCATCCGGGCACAAAGCATTGTTAATAAAGAATTGCCACACGTATTTTGCATGGGCAAGTCTTGCCGCGCGCGCGAGCCGTTGAGTCATGCCTTGAATGACATTGATGCTATCATTAATTATGTGCCGCCGCGTGACCCAAACGATCGCGCCCTTTTGAGAGAGGGCATATTCTGCCTCAGAGTCACCATAAGGGGCCATATCAGCATAGTCCGCCGTTTCAGGATCGATATCCGGTAATTCGCCGAAATACCCAAGCTGTATCGATCTGATTTTTCTGAAATCAGTAACTTTATTTTTTTGTGAAATCAGAATTTCCTCATGCATCGGAAAGTCTCTATATGCTTTTGTTAAAAACATATTCATGGCATTTTGTAAGGCATGAGAAAAAGTTTGTGAGCTAAATTCTTGACAAGAACGTAAATCTTTTGATGTCTTATCAGGTTTAAAACAACCTGATATATCGGAATCACCCGTGAGGTAAACATAGGCTTCTGCAAACCCTTTGAAAGCCGGAATGCCGCCCGTGTTTAAATCCGGCACAAATAGTTTGGCCATCGCCATTTCGCATTTTTCAACATGATTGAGCCCCGCGCTAACATCGCCATAATATGATTTGTCGTGCGCTGGTGCCTTGCTAAACGCCGAATGAAAGCTTACGGTGTTCATTGTCTCCCGCCCTCCTTTAATTTTTATTTATTTTTTGTAAATCGCTTAATTTGATTCTTTGGTTTAATTTTTTCGACCAAAAAAGCTCTTCTTTGGGAAGATAACCGGAAATCTCTACCATTGTCGGTTTCTGCTTTATTTCTGATCCTATTTTGTGCACTATTTTTTTTCCGCCATTCGTAACAATTATAACGCTGTCATTTTTTTCGTCGTAGCGTGCTCCCAGCACCCATTGTGGCGGAATTCCATAGGCATCAAGAGTCTCTTTTATTAATTTCTCGCTTTTATTTTCGGTTTTCATGTTTAAAACCTCCTATTTTTTTGTTGATGCCCAAATTTTTTATAAAACTGGCGATTTAAGCCGCCTTTCCTTTTCTAGATAGAAGTTCCCTTTTTATATCTTCAAAAGATTTTTTAAGTTCCGATGCTGGCTGGATAACGGTGTCAAATAGTCCGGAAAGGGTTTTTAAATGTCGGTCGATGATGTAAATATCTTCCAGTGTTGTTGAATTTTTAAGAAGCTCATAAGCTTCCTGGAGACCGGAAATCAATGTCTGTGAGTTTTCTTCGTCCTTGTTTTCACAAACGGCTGCTCTTATTAATTGTGCATATTCTATGATAATTTGTCCGTAAGCTTCTCCGTATTCAGTGAGCGCGATAGTTCCTCCTAGAGTTGTGTTTTTTTCATGCCAGCAAAGAGCGCCGATTACCCCTCCCAGGGCTTCCAATTTCCATGCCCAATCGTCCAGATTTTCCACGAGATTTCCGTTAATATAAGACCGATTTTGTTTTTCAATTTTCTTCATACTCATTTTAAATTCCTCCCTTGAATAATTTTTTACAGCCCCAAAAATTTTATTAGGGGCTTTTTATATTTTTTAATTTTGAAGTTCTCGCGTTTTTGCCTATTTGCCCAAGTCGATGGCAGCTGCTTCTGGAAAGTCCGGTTAATTCGGCCAAAATGGTATAAGAAACGCCTTTTTGCCCTAGTTCATGGATTTTGGAATCGCGTTCACGCTTAAAGGGGTAATCTTTTTTTATTATCATCAAATCTTCTTTTGTAAGCATTTCTAAAAGCTTGCTCTTTTCGTTTGGGTAAATTTTGCCGGGCATTTTTAACCTCCTTTTACTGCAAAAAATTCAGTTTAAAAGTGTCTCTATGCAAAACGCGGTAAACCTTTTCCACCCCAGAACCATGCGCGCAAAGCCTCCGGCTGATCTGCTGTAAATGGCCGTTTTTTATAAGTGATCGCATAATTCTTGAGATCCAGTGCCGATCTTTGATATCTGTCAGCCGCCGGATATCCGACATCGAAAAGCTTCCCAAAACATACATTGCTTTAAACATCTTTTTTCTGAGATCGCCTTTTTGAGTTTTGTACCACGCATGGTTATATGAAAAATGTCGCCGTTTGCGTTTCCGGTTAAAACGAAATGTTACCTCTCCGCGTCTCACAAAATCGCGCAGTGCGTTGCGTGCCTTTTCCCTTTCATGGCCGGGTGGTATGTTTAGCGCTGTATAGATCTCAAACGAAAAAAACCGTCTGGCTCCAATAGAGCCTGAGCGCGCCTGCATCCATTTTCTCATGCATTCAGACAAGCCGGTTTTGGGAATTCCCTTATATGGCTTCGATAATGCCATTTGCTAACTCCATAGTTATTTGTTTAAGGTTTGACGCTTTCATCGCGCGTTCAATGCTAATTGCTGTTGTTAATACCGGACGCCAATCGCCCCTGCTGTGCCTGTAAATTGTTGCCAATACCTCTGCGGAAAGTTTTAAGTCGAGGCAGCGTTTAAAAAAGAAGCCAATATCTTGTTGAGAAATCGGCGAAAATTCCATTTTTCTGCGAATACGGCTGTCAATCCTTCGGCATGCTGCAATTTTGCTTTTAAGCCCTTCCTCGCCGATAAAAACAATCGGACACGCGCAGCGTTCATTCAAATTGCGCAGCATTTCTAATATGCGCATTGCCAATAAATCCGCTTCATCAATGAAAATAAGACGTCTTTCTTTTGCCATTTCGTCATGGATAACCGACAGGCACGCTTCGGAGAGGGCAGGGCGAACGGAGCCAAGCGCAAAGGCAATTTCGCGCAACACCATTGAGGGTGTGCGCGTGTTCATTGGCGGAATATAAACAGCCGTGCCGTTTACCGCGTAATGTTTGGCTGCCTCTGTCTTGCCGCGGCCTGCTGGACCTGTGACCATTGCCAGAGAGGGCCCGATTAATGACGCCGGATCTTCCAATTCTCGGCAAATCGACTGAAACCGTGTAACGTTGGCCGTTTCTAAAAATTCGTGTTTCATTTCGCCTCCTTGCAAAAATCAAGGCGAAATAAAAAATATTCCCGCTGCGCTTCCGTTTGTTGTGCCAGATACTCATCTTTGAATTGCTCGTCTTCCGGGGTTAATTGCCCGCCCGCTTCCAAAAACTCCACCACCCAAAGGAAACGCGAATCCCGATCTAGAAAAAATTCTGGTCGTTGCGGGAGCGGTTTCCGTTTTTTAAGCGGCAGTGTTTCCTTTGCTTCCATTGTGGCGATGTGCTCGTCAATTTCTGCTTCAGATAACGGACGTGAATATTCCTTGTTTTCCAGGGCGCGGCGTTTTTTCTCCGCGCCGATCAGCGCGGCCATGCGCTCCGCTTCCGGCACTTTTGAATATTCGCGGAAATCCGGCGCGATGGAAGAAATACGTCTGAACTCCTCGGCAAACTTTTTGCGCCGTTCGCGTTTTTCGGCGATTTTGCGCGAGCCCAAGTCAAAGTCAAGCATTGATGAGTATTCCATCGGATATGCCGTGCAAACATACTCGTCTTTTGTGAAGATAAGAACTCGATCCAACAACAACGGATTGAAACGGATATTCACTCGTTCCCCATGCATTGTGCCCAGGGCGTCAGCCACATAAAACTCGTTATTCAAAGAAATCATGCCTTTCTGGACAACGCGCACGGCTCTGTCTAAAAAGATCAAGTCAGCTGCTTCATTAGAAATCATTCGTGGCCGCCAGCCTTCGTTATAACAGGCGCGTAGGCAGTCGAAAGGCGTTGTTTGAGCGCGCTTGGGCTTCCAGCTCCATTCCCGCAAAACGCCGCGATGAGGTTTTTCTTGATTATAAAAATTAATGGCCCGATAGAGTAAAAGCACGAATTCCCGGAAAGTAAGCAGCTTGCCTTGTTTGGCCAGGCGGGTTGCTTCTTGTTGGTCGATATCCTGCCAAGTGGTATCATCGGAGAGCCGTTTGGTGTAGCCAGGCGCTCTCAAGTGCGAAGTCATGATCTGTTCAAGGCGGTAAAACGTGCCTTCGATCATTTTGGCTTTGGCGTTTTTTACAATGGCTTTTTTATGCATACCTTGCGGCACACAATAAGGCTGAACGTCTTCAATGTCTTCCCCTGTTAAATCGGTGATTGTATCGCTTGTCTTTTTCCAATCCAGCCCTAGACTGTGAAGATTTGAAAGAATGGACATGAGAAACTTTGAAAGTTCTGGCCTGCCGTTGTCTGTATAAATAGAGCCAAACGCGCCAAAACAGGAAACGCCGAGGCGCAGCGCCAGGCCAATTAGCCATGAGTCATATTTTCGATCCACTGCCGCGCCGTAAATGATCCTTGTGCGTAAATCCTGCCAGAGATAGCCTTCCGGGCGGAATACCTCTCCCGTTTCTTCATCGGTTACCCAAAAATCAAAACGATGTTGATCGCCGCACAATATCTCAAACGGTTTAAGGTCTGAATAATCCCTTAAAACCGGAGGCAATATATTATCCAGGGCGCGCATTCCGCCGCGTTGCATGGCGTCCAGTGCCGGATTCCACCTTTTTGAAAACCAATGAGTTGCGGATTTATAACCGCCGATTTCCCAGCCGCGCCGCTGCGCCTCGATCACTAAAATTTCATAAAGCTCTTTTCTGTTGATTTTTCGATGTTCGCGTTTCGCGCAAAGACTGATCCAAAATTCCAAAGCGTCCGGGCTCCAAATGCGCGGCACACCTTTACCCGGTTTCGTATGTCTTAACCCGGCAATGCCCCCTTCTTTATATTGCTTTTGCCAGGTTAAAAGTATGCGCAGGCTTACTCCGTGTTTTAGGGCAACAACCCGCCGCCACGCCGTTTTAGTTTTTCCCCAATCAACAGGAAGGTCGTGAAGATCGCGGAGAGCGGCCAGTATTTTTTTTATACGTGGATTTTGCAAATCCGCGTCGCTAATGGCGTTGTTTTGATCCCATCTCCCGGTGATCCCGGATTTTGCAGGCGTTAAAATAGCCGGAAGATGGTTTTTAGCCTTTGTCATTCTGCTTTTCTCCGGGAATATTTTTATTGCTTTCCGCTGAACCTTGCTTTAAAAAAGCTTTATGACCCTGGTATCGCGATGAAGCGCGGTTTGGATTATGCGCTTCATCGTAACGATCCGGCCATAAATCCCAGGCTGAAAGGCCGAGATATCCGGCAAGGATTTGCTCAAATTTGGGGCAAGGTTTTGTTTTAAGGCCGGTGAAACAGGTGCGATGAACATCATAACGGGCGGCTAATTTGTTAAAATTTAGGCCTTGAATTTCGAGGCGGTGTTTGATCCATGCCCAAATTTTATCGGTTTGTATTTTTTTCACTATTTATTCCTCTAGTGAGGGAGTATAATAGAATATATTCTATTTGTCAAGAATATTTTCTATAGATTTAAGTTATTGAATATATGAATAAATTAAGCTTTGAAGATAGAATAAAAAAAATTATTTCAGTGGCTGGAAGTGCCGATAAACTAGCATATAATGCAGGAGTTTCACCGAGTTTAATCGGTAAGTATTTATCAGGTAAAACCGATCCTACAAGAAAAAAACTTATCGCATTGGCGGAGGCAGCCTGTGTTAATATTGAGTGGTTAGCAACTGGTGAAGGGCCAATGCGCGCGGGTGAGCGAGAAAGATTTGATATCGAATTACTTTCATTGATTATTGAGTCTTTAGATGATTACCAGGCTTCAGAAGAGGTAAACTTCACCGCTGATGAAAAGGCCGATATTATAAATTATACCTATGAGTTATGTTATGATGCCGACCTAAATGTAGCAGCTAGCCAAACAAAGTCTTTAATTATGAATACGATCAAAGAAGCTGAAAATTTATTTTCATCTTTGGATAAACTATTAAAAACGGAAAAGGGGAAAAAGCAGGCTGTAAAAATATTTAAAAAAGCATTTGGACATCTTTTATCTGCGGATGAAGCGGAATCGCAGGCAGATGAATTTGTCGGAGCGCAGTTGTTAAGGCAGCATAAAAAGATTTCAAATGCTAAAAATAAGTAAAACAATAACCTTAATAAATAACCTTATAAACCTTATTTTTCTTGGTTTTTAAAATCAATTTTTTGTTGATTTTTTCGTTTTTTTCAGGCTAACGTATTCTTGCACTAAAAATATAAAAAATGAGCGCTTATAATTTGAATTATCTTTATATGTTATTGTAAATGTTGAATGTTATCTTAAAGGGTCAACCTGAGGGGCTTATTTTTTTCGTGGAAACATATTTTTGCTGACTGTTGGTTTTCTAGGCTAACGTATTTTTGCACAAAAAAATAAAAAGAGCGGCGGCAAAATTTTTTTTGTTTTTATACCGTGTTGTAATATTTGAAATTTTTTGCTAATTCCATCCCAATAAGTCCCTATTTATTTTGGCAAGTCCCAGGTGCAAGAATAGCTTAGCCCTTTCATAAGAATAGTGTTTAGCATACTTTTCAGATAGAAGAGATTAATGTTCTTAGAAATTGTTTCTCAAGGAGAAATTAAAATTATGGAGAAAAATCTCGTTTACCGCGGCAAGTCCAAAGATGTTTT
>Ga0209606_1003084_pt1 | contig 17244 bp, 18 predicted proteins | sample AD_UKC057_MetaG_FD_184412 | JGI IMG/M metagenome (GOLD analysis project Ga0209606, IMG submission 184412) | Active sludge microbial communities of municipal wastewater-treating anaerobic digesters from USA - AD_UKC057_MetaG (SPAdes) (version 2) | ecosystem: Engineered > Bioreactor > Anaerobic >...
ATATTTTCCTGTATTTGTCTGAAACTGTTTTTAAAACATTAGCATTAACAATTGCATTATCAATACTACAAAGAGTTTCAAATATACAAAGCCCAATAATTATAACTAGGGATTCTAAAATCATATAATAAAATTATACTACAAAAAAATAAAAAAACAATGACGTTTTACCGTCATTCTTTAAAATGTCTTCCTTGTTTGTTAATTTTTGTACACATTGAATCTATTAATCCTCTGTGGACACCATATTTTCCTATAAGAACCGAGATTGCTTCAATTTTTCCAGTACTTGTTCCTCCAAAACTTCTATAGAAATTAACTTTATGGACGTTTCCATTAATTTCTCCTCTGTTCTCGACGTGAAAAGCTTTTACTTGACCAATAATTTTGGCCTCTTTGCTGATATATATATTAATACCAGCCTCAACCTTTCCCCGAATTACTGCTCCGGGTCTCACGAACACACTGCCAGAAGAAGCAAAAACATCTCCCCTAACAAATATGCCCTGGCCAATAACAACGTCTCCGTAAACACTGATATCTCCGGTATAATCAGCTGTTACAACTTTAAGATATTCTTTTTCTTCAACCAAGTTGGTCCCTCCAAATTGTTTAAGGACTAATTTAAAAACTATCACAGATACAATCAAAAAACAATCCCCGTCGAAGGATTGATTTTTATCGAAAATATATAGTGGACCCAAGGAGATTCGAACTCCTGACCTCCTCTTTGCAAAAGAGGCGCGCTACCAACTGCGCTATGGGCCCATGATGTGGGTATGCCTGGACTTGAACCAGGGACCTCGTCATTATCAGTGACGCGCTCTAACCAGCTGAGCTACACACCCTTCTTTAAAATGAAAAGCGTGTTCTTTAAAGGAAAATATCCAACTATTTTCTCTTTAACGACATTAAACCCATTTTCTTTAAAAATATCTTTCCATTCTTTGGTTGTAAAAAACTTTCCTTTGTTTTGATTCTTTTGAAAATACTTGGCAAAAGATATTCCGTGAATTAAACACATTACCCTATAAAACAATCCATCGCAAGGACTTTCAAAAACAATGACCGTATCTTTGCTTACTCTTTTAATTTCTTTAATTTGCTCTATTGGACTATTGGTATGATGTAAAACATAACTTACCAAAACCGTATCAAAACTATTATCATTAAAAAAAGAAAGGTCTCTGCCATTATACAACTCAAAAGGAATATTTTCAACCCTATTATCAATAATATCTACTCCTTTGACTTTTGAATTAAATAATTCTCCAAATTCTTTTGCTACTATTCCTGAACCGCAACCAAAATCTAAAATCTGAGAGTTGAATTTAATAAAACCTTCGCAGTCCTTAACCATTCCTTTGGCTGCTTTTTTATAAAATCCTCTAAAGAGGGAGTAGAATATCATAATAAGTCTCTTAGAGTTGTTTCGTAAAAGTCTTTTTTAAAGGTAGAAAGACCAACACCTCAAGAATTAATTCAGTGATCACTCGCGAATTAATTCTTATCGACAAACTTTAAATAAAATAATTGATCCACGAGCAGCTTCCGCTACCCGTGCCTTGTTACGACTTCGTCCTTCTTATTGAGCCTACCTTAAGCCCACTAATGTGGAATTTCGGGTATTCCCAACTCGCCTGACGTGACGGGCGGTGAGTACAAGACCCAGGGACATATTCACCGCAGCGTGGCTGATCTGCGGTTACTAGCGATTCCGGCTTCATGAGGTCGGGTTTCAGACCTCAATCCGTATTGAGGAGCCGTTTGTTAGGATTTGCTCCAGATTACTCTTTGGCATCCCATTGTCGGCTCCATTGTATCACGTGTGCAGCCCAGGGCATCAAAAGGCCATGCTGATTTGGCGTCATCCTCACCTTCCTCCTGGTCGTCCCAGGCAGTCTCCTATGACACATGAAACATAGGACAAGGGTTGCGCAGGTTACCCCATTTAAGGGAGCAACTCAAGCCACCTGCTGACGACAACCATGCAGCACCTGGACTACTGTCCCTTGCGGGTAAACACATCTTTCGAAGTGTCTTCAATAGTCTGTCAAGCCCTGGTAAGGTTCCTCGCTTACTGTCGAATTAAGCCACGTGATCCACCGCTTGTGTAGGTCCCCGTCTATTCCTTTGAGTTTTAGCCTTGCGGCCGTACTTCCCAGGCGGAACACTTAACGCGTTAGCTTCGCCACTGCAAGGGTCGACACTTACAATAGCTAGTGTTCATCGTTTAGGGCGTGGAATACAAGGGTATCTAATCCTTTTCTATCCCCACGCTTTCGTCTTTCAGTGTCAGGACTGTCCTAGCTGATTGCCTTCGCTTTTGGTATTCCACTCGATATCAACGGATTTCACCCCTCCACCGAGTGTTCTATCAGCCCCTAACATCCTCTAGTTCATCAGTTTTCCCCGCAGCTCTAAGGTTAAGCCCTAGAGATTTAACGAAGAACTTAATAAACCACCTACAGACCCTTTACGCCCAGTTAATCCGGATAACGCTTGGGGCACTCGTATTACCGCTACTGCTGGCACGAGTTTAGTCACCCCTTATTCCTATGGTACCGTCAAAAATTCTTCCCATAGAAAAGTAGTTTACAATCCGAAGATCTTCATCCCACACGCGATGTCGCTGCATCAGGGTTTCCCCCATTGTGCAATATTCTCGACTGCTGCCTCCCGTAGGAGTATGGCCCGTGTCTCAGTGCCATTGTTGGCGGACAAGCTCTCACTCCGCCTACCCGTCATAGCCTTGGTAAGCTTTTAACTCACCAACTAGCTGATAGGACGCAGACTCATCCCTTACCGGAAAACCTTTACCGATTGCTCGGACTATCAGGAATTATCCTGGATTTCTCCAGGTTATGCCTGAGTAAGGGGTTGATATCCACGTGTTACTAACCCATTCGCCACTATCATATACCTTGCGATACATGACCGTTCGACTTGCATGCCTGATCCACATCGCCAGCGTTCATCCTGAGCTAGGATCAAACTCTCAAAAAAAATAAAAATTTACGAAACAACTCTAAAAAACCTACAATAAAATTTCAAGGATCTTTCAAGTAGAAACATCTTACTCTGCTTCTTTATAATTGTCAATACGCATCATGAGCCGGCAGACGGATTCGAACCCCCGACCTACTGTTTACAAAACAGTTGCTCTACCACTGAGCTATGCCGGCTTACTTTTTTTCTTAATTGATTTTTTAATATCTTTCCAATATTCATCATTCCCTCTTCTCTTTTCTGATCTTTGCTTTAATTTCTTAATTAAATCTAAGGTTTTATTATCTGCTTTCAAAAAAAGAATTCTAGTTTTAAAAAGGAATTTATGCAATGAATTTTCCCAATTTTCTGTTTTCTTTTTTAAGTTGTTTTTAATCTCAGATGTTTTTTCTTTAAAATTATTAAATATTCTAGTATAAAAATATTCCTTCTCAGGAAGTTCTGCTATCTGAGGACTTTTCTTTAAAGCAAAACTAACAACTCCTGCGAAACTTAAAAGAAAGGTTATTTGTAAAATAAGATCAGAATTCATATCTTGAAAATCTTTTTACTAAAATATTCTCTCCTGTCTTAGCAATATATTCGTTTATTAAATTTTGAATTGTCTTGGTGTCGTCTTTAATCCACAACTGATTAATCAAACAGTTTTCTTTCTTAAACTTTTCTAATTTTCCTTTAATAATTCCCTGGACAATTTCTTCTGGCTTATTCAATTCTCTGGCTTGTTCTTCGTAAAGAGCTTTTTCTTTTTCTAATACCTCTTCAGGAATTTCTTCTTCTTTAATGAAAAGTGGTTTCATTGAAGCAATCTGTAAGCATATTTCATGAGCTAGATTATTAAAATCTTCTCCGCGAGAAACAAAATCAGTCTCGCAAGCAAGCTCAATCATTACTCCTAATCTTTTATTTTGATGAACGTAAGCATCAATAATTCCTGCTCCAACAGTTCTCTCTCCCTTTTTAAGAGCTACTGCTTCCCCTCTTTTTCTTAAATATTCTTTTGCTTTTTCAATATCGCCCCCTGATTCTTCTAGGGCTTTTTTACAATCAGACAAGGAAATCCCTGTCTCTTCTCGAAGTTTTTTAATTAGTTCAACTTCTGCCATAGTTTTAATATTATTTTAATACTTCTTGCATTTTATACAATATATATTCAATTGAAGTAAATGCATCATCATTAGCTGGAATAATATAGTCTATTGGTGTTGGATCAGTATTTGTATCTACTACTCCAATTACTTTTATTCCACATCTTTTAGCTTCTTTAACAGCAATGCTCTCCTTGTCAGCACTTAAGACAACTAATACTCCAGGTAATTCTTCCATATCTCTTATTCCTTCAAACTTCATTTTCATTCTATCTATTTCTTTTTGAATAGTTAATCTTTCTTTTTTAACATATTTCTTTTCGTATTCTGGATCTTTTGTTCTGTTCTCTAATTCTTTCCAATAATTGATTCTTTTCCTGATTTCCTTAAAATTAGTAAATGTTCCTCCAATCCATCTCTCATTAACGTAATATGATTTAGTGGCTTCAGCTATTTCTTGAATTAGTTTTCTCGTAGCAATTTTTGTTCCCACAAACATAATTCCTTTTCCTTCTTGTTTTAATGATTTTAATAGATCAAGACTTTCTCCTAATTTTATTGCTGTTTTTTCCAAGTCAACTAAATAAACTTTGTCTTTAATTTTAACAGTATAATCCTTCATTTTAGGATGAAGTTTTGATTTTTGATGGCCAAAACCAAGACCAGCTTTAATCATGTCGTCTATTAAAATTCCATATTGTGTTTTTGCTGTTTCTGTATCCATAATTGAAATATCGCTTAAAAGCGAGTTAATAAATATATTATGTATATAGCATAATTAAAAATTAATGACAAGTACTTGACTGTTTTTTATTTATTGATATAATAAAAACATAACCACGAAAAAGACCCTTTTAAGGTATTGTCCTTAACAGGGGCTTTTTTATTTTAATCTTATCTTCTCTTTAATATTATTTAAATAAACAATAACGGGATTTAATCTTTTAATAAGTATTGAGCATTTCTTTTCTAAAGAAGGTGATAAAACTGCTCTTAATTTATTTTTCTCTTTCAAGAATTTGATTAATCCCGCATAATCGCCATCACTTGTTATAATTACAACACTATTTATATTGTCTTCATAAAAATCTATTAAACATCTTAAAACTAAGTCTGCATCACAATTACCTTTAATTTTTCCATTTCCATCATATACTGTTTCTTTAAAAATTAAGGTAAAACCTGCTTCCTGTAGAAAAGTATAAAGATCTTTATACTTCGGAACTAGGCCTATAAATATATATGCTTTATTTATGTTGTATTTATCTTTTAGCCAAACTCTTAATCTTTTATAGTCGATTTTCCACCCCAAAGACTCTATTCCTCTATAAAGATTATTTCCGTCAATATATGCATAATTTTTTAATTCCTCTTTCATATATATAATACTATAACATGCCTCTTGATTTTAGAAAAGTTTTCTGATAGTATAATTCCAATATGAAAAAGGATATTCATCCAAAATATTTTGAAAAAGCTAAAGCACGCTGTTCTTGCGGAGCAGTTTTTGAAATTGGCTCAACTCAAGAGAACTTAGAAGTTGAAATCTGCTCAAAATGCCATCCTTTCTATACTGGTAAAGAAAGAAGTTCTGACCAGGTAGGTAGGGTTCAAAAATTTAAACAAAGAATGGCCAAGAAAAAATAACTATGGAACAGAAGTTTAATGCTGTAATCATGGAGATTAGAGCTGGGGTAGGCGGAGAAGAAGCCGCTCTTTTTGCTAATGATCTTTTAAGAATGTATTCTCGCTATGCTCAAAATCAAGGATTAAAAACCCAAATATTGGATATTAATCAAACAGATATTGATGGCATAAAAGGCGCTATTATTGAAATAGATGGTGATAATGTTTATGAAAAGTTCAAATATGAAGCTGGAGTTCATAGGGTTCAAAGAATACCAAAAACAGAAAAATCAGGTAGAATCCATACTTCTACTGCAACAGTAGCAGTGCTTCCTAAACCATCTAAAACCCAGATTGATATTAAGCCTCAAGATATTAGAACTGAAACATGTAAAGCTTCTGGAGCAGGAGGACAGTATATTAATAAAAGAATGACTGCTATTAGAATTGTTCATATTCCAACCAATACAGCTGTAACCTCTCAATCAGAAAGGAGTTTACAACAAAACAAAGAAAACGCTTTATCTATTTTAGCTGCCAGGCTTTTAGCTCAAAAAGAAAAAGAATTAGAAAAAGAACTAGGAGGAGCAAGAAGATCTCAAATCGGTAGCGCAGGAAGAGAAGAAAAGATAAGGACATATAATTTCCCTCAAGATAGGGTTACTGACCATAGAATCAATAAAAGCTGGCACGATATTGAATCAATAATGGATGGAAGAATAGAAAAAATGATTAGTGCTATGGGGAAAGCACAGTCTTGACAAAATATACTATATATATTATTATATGATTGTATGTCCAAGATTGCTTATTGGAAAATTGAACACGTCATTGGAATGGCAAAAAATTCTTTTCCAGTGACCGAAAATCTTGTGAAAGATTTTAACAACATCATGTTTAGTCTTGATGACGGCCTTCGCAACGAAGGGATGATGATTGTTCACGAAATGTTCCAAGAACTAAGAAAAGGAAAAGATGCCCACAAAATGTGGGACCACCAGGGAGACATGCTGGATTTCCTCAAAAGAGCAAAGGGGAGAAACAATGAATCTCCTCAAAAGAGCAGAAAAAAACTTAAAAAGAATTCTGCTCTTATTTTTTTGCTTGATCCAATACTTCAATATCTCTAGTAAATTCTGCTGCTTTTGCAACAACGCTTCTTCCATAAAATTCTTCTTGCTTTGTCCAAGATGCACCAGAAAAATACATCATTGCTGCTCTAAATTCATTGGTTGCAGCACCATTATCTCTTAATAAGAAACCTGAAGCTAAGAAAGCATCATTAATATTCCACGGATTAGCTGGTCTACCAGTAACTGCTTCTACATTCTTTCTATAAGAATTCCAGGTAGAAGGAATAAACTGTGCAGGCCCCATTGCTCCACCCCAACCATAAGGAACTCCTTTTGAATAAAGAGGCATCCAGCAGGAAACTGCTGTTTTTGTTGCTTCCATTCCTAAATCTTTAGTTAACTGTATAAATAATGGAATTTGAGTTGATGGACTCATAACTCTGGTTTTGGGATTGCCTTTTAAATCAGTTCCCGCTCCAGTTGTGAAATTAGTAACATAACATTGTCCAACATTTCCACCAAACTTTCCTTTATTGTATGATTCTTGATGAATAATAGCTAAAAGAAAAGCTGCTCTAACTCCTGTTATCTTTTCAACTGATTTTGCTATTTCCACTGCTTCTCCAAATTCAATCCCCCCCTCCTTAACTCCAATAAGTTCAAATAATCTTTGGCTAATTTCTGATGCTTTTTGATCTAGCTCTTTTTTCTCTTGAAGTTTAGTTTGATATTCTTTTTCAGTTAAATTGAGATAATATTGTCTCTCTTCTTTTATTTTCGCACTTTCTTCTTTTTTAATTGCCTGAACAATAACTAAATTCTTCAACTCTCCTGTTTCTTCTTCTAAGTTAACCTTTTTAACTTTTAAACTTCCTTCTAGTTCTTGGAGATTTAAAAGCACTTCTCTATTTTTCTCTCCTAGGGTTTCTAAATAAATCAAATTGTCAAAAAAGTCAGATATTGTTTCGCTTGAAATCAATATTTCAAAAAATGGCTTCTTATCTTCTTTTTCAACTGCTCTTAATATCTCAGCTACTTTTTTCCTTTGATCTTGAACGCTTAGAGATGTTTCTTCTATTGATTTTTCGGTATCGTCTATTTGAAATCCCAAACTTTTAATAGATATATTAGATTGATAAATCTGATAATCAATATCTTTAATTTTCTTGTTTAAGGTAGTTATTTGATTCTGAAGAGTTGTCTTTTTCTGACCTGTTTCTGATATTTCTTGCTGAACTTTGGCTGCTTTCTGATTTAAATAATCAAGGCATTGATTACATAAATTTTCACATTCTTTTTGTGATAAATTATTACATTCTGTTTCCCATTTTCCTGACTCACACAATTCATCCAAATTATATTCAGCTAACACAAAAGGGGCAGTGAAAAATCCCAATGCAAATAGGAGAATAATGAGGTTCTTTTTGCAGAAAATAAACATTGAAATAATAAATTATTTTTCTTCTTCCTTTGCCTCCTCTTTCTTTTCTACAACTTCTGGCATTTTTTCTTCCACTGGCTTAGCAAGCTCTTCTTCTACTTTTTCTGGCTCAACAACCTGAACAACGATTTCTTCTGGATTATCAAGCACAATTACTCCTTTTGGCATTTCTATGTCTTTTACAAGAATAAAATCATCAAAAGTATTTAAGTTGCTAACATTAATTTTAATCTTACTAGGTAAATCCTTGGGTAAGGCCTTAATGCTTAATTCTTTAATGTTAGTAATTAATGTACCTCCAAGATTCTTAACAGCTGGTGCTTCTCCCTCTAATTCCAAAGGTACTTCTGTTTCTACTTCTTCTTTAAGGTTGGGCTGATAAAAATCAACGTGAATCAGTTCTCCAGTATAAGGATGTTTTTGAATGTCATAAACTAAAACAGAATAAGCCTTGTCTCCTATTTTAAGTTCAATTAAAGTTTCTCCTGACTCTTTAAAAACCTTATCAAAACTATTCTTTTCAACCTGAAGAAGAATATTTTCTAATCCTGGACCATACAAAACAGCAGGAATATTTCCTGAATCAAAATGTTTATTCTCCCTTATTTTTCCTTCTATTTTCAACATATTATTTTACTATAAATTTATTAGAAAAAAAGAAATCATCTCTTTTAAAAGTATCGCCCGTGTCGCAAGTCAGACAAGCTGAAATAACAAAAGCATAACTGCTGTTTGATTTTGGTATTATCTGTTCTCCCAAATCAATCTCAAAATACTTATCTTGATGAGGATCAACGCAAACGCTTACTATGTCTTCAAAAGGACATTCTTCGTATTGATAAAACTTCTTATCTTGATCTTGAGTCTGGACATAAAAAGGATAGCAAGAAGAAAAACAAGCTCTCTTGTCTGAAACATTCTTAATATTAATTATTGCCTTTTCGTTTGCGCTATATTCTTCCTTATCTGTGCTAACAACCAATTCATCGTAATCTATTGGTTCAGATGTTCTTGTGGTAGCATACAAATAGAAAATTACAGAGCCAATTAAAAGAATAAATAATATTATATAAAGTACTTTTTTATTCATAATAATGAAAGATATTATTATATAATAATTATATCTTTAATTGATTAAATTGACAAGTGCTAAATGCTTATTTTTTTAATTTTGATGTTTTCTTTAGAAATAAGATAATTGTCTTCTTCTTTTAATAATCCGTTAGTTGCTCCCCTAACAGAAAGACAACTTTTAGAATTAACTAGTCCAAACTTTATTGCACATTCAATATCTCCCTTTGATTTAATAAGTCCGGAAAGAAATCCTGAACCAAAAGAATCTCCTGCTCCTGTCTTATCGATAATTTTAAATCTCTTAAGCTTCGCTTCGTAAACATTATTGTTGTCAGAGACAATTACCCCTTCTTCTGCTTTAGTAATCACATTTATTCCTTGATGCAATTTATTGATTTCTTTGATTATTTGGTTTTCTTTTCCATATTTAACTTTAGTTAAAAGAGCGGCTTCTTCTTTATTTAATAAGAGGATATCTGCTTTGCTTAAAATATTCTTAATCTTAGGCTTGCTCATCTTTAATTGAGAATTGCCAAAGTTAATTAAAACTTTAATGCCTTGTTTTTTAGCAAAATCAATTATTTCTTCGGTCATAGAACTTAACTTTCCTGACAAGGGAGCCAAATAAAACCAAGATGCTTTTAATTTATCCCAATCAATGTCTTGCTTGCTTAATAATTCTGAAGCTCCCCTATAAGCTAAAACCGTCCTGTCTTCATCGTGAATATGGAATATCACAGAATTATTGGTTGGTTTGTCTTTTTTAACAACAAAAGAAGAATTAATTTTCTTTTCTTCTAAATATTCTATTATTTCCTTTCCTGGAATATCATTGCCAATTGAACCGCAATAAGCAACTTTAAAGTTTTGATTCTTAAAAGCTGTTGCTGTATTGATCCCTCCTCCACCAAAACTAAAATACATATCATCAACATCTATTTTAGATCCAAGGTTAAAAAATATTCCCCTATCAAGAATTAAATCAGCCTCATCCTTTACTCTTTTAGCTGAAATCTTTAATGATATGTCCCAAGTAGCTGAACCAAATGTAATTATGTCGAGCATATTTATTTAATTGCTATTAATCTATTATTATATTCTTCTTTATCTATACTACCTTTTGCTATTAAATTATTCAAGCCAGAGTAGTAGTTCTGCTTTATTTTTAAAGAAGAGACGATATCGTTATACATGCGAACATTATCGATCAATCCATTAAATCTAAAATTTCCTGAATTATATGCTCCTAAATACCTCGCCCTAGAGGTAGAAGGAAAAACCATCGGATAAGATATGGGGGGCTCAGAAATAAAAATACCATTCTTATAAAACTTAAGAATTCTATTTGTATAATCAGCGGTTATAGTCAAATGAACAAGTATATTATCTGCTCCAGCAAAGAAACTTGAACTAGTTGTTCTCCAAGATGTTCCGTCTGCGAATTGAAATACTATATTCCCCCCTCCTGATTCTCGATATATAAAAATATATCCAACTGTATTACTTTGAGAACCATCTCCTAATATTGTTTGATGATAAGACTGTTGAGAATTTTTTAACCAAAATTCAAAAGTAAGCTTGCTACCAGAAAGTCCGAAAGCGTTAAGATAGACATAATCATCTGTTCCATCAAAAGAAAGACAACTTCCTTTTGCACAACCGTTTGTTGTCCAAGTCGGATCACTTGCATCTACTCCAGATGTGCTCCCCAATCTTCCACTATTGCTATTCCATGAATCATAAATATTTTGTCCATTCGATTCATCTAGCTTCCATTCTGAAACTAAACTCATCAACAAAGAACTTCTTAAAGAGTTAGAAAAAGATTCAGATTTAGCAATGTTTGCAGAGCTAGCAATAGAATTCATGCCAACAAGAATAAAAGAGGAAAGGATTCCAATTACTACGATTACTATTAATATTTCTATTAAAGTAAACGATTTGCTCATTATAATCTATTACTTAATTTTAATATTGTCTTAATAACTGTATCTGGGTTAAGAGAAGCGCTCTCAATCCCTTCTTTCATTAAGAATTTAGCGAATTCTGGATAATCAGAAGGAGCTTGTCCGCAAATACCACAATATTTTTTGCGCTGTTTACATTTTTTAATAACATCTTTAATCATTTCCATTACTGCTTCGTTCTTTTCATTACCAATATATGCTATTTTTCCATTATCCCTGTCTAATCCAAGAATTAATTGAGTTAAATCATTAGAGCCAATACTCATTCCATCAAATACTTTTAAAAATTCATCTGCTAAAATTACATTTGATGGAATTTCGCACATTACATAAACTTTTAAAGAATTGTCTTTTAATCCAAATTCTTTCATTATTTCTCTTACTTTTTTTCCTTCTTCTATTGTTCTACAAAAAGGAACCATAACTGCAATATTAGTTAATCCAAAAACCTCTCTTGCTTTTTTAATTGCTTTGCACTCTAGCTCAAAAGCTGGTTGAAATTTAGGATCAATGTATCTACAAGCACCCCTAAACCCAAGCATTGGATTAGATTCTTCGTCTTCAAAATATTTTCCTCCAATCAAATTCTTATATTCATTGCTTTTAAAATCAGAAAACCTAACAATTACTGGCTTAGGATAAAAAGCTGCTCCAATCTGACTGATTCCTTCTGTCAATTCGTCGACATAAAAGTCTGTCTTGTTTTTGTATCCCCTAGTCAGGTCTTCTATTTTTTCAACCTCTTCTTTAGTCATTTTTGATTTTAGCTTATTAAAGTGAACAAGTGCCAAAGGATGAGCCTTAATCTTTTCAGCGATAATAAACTCTTCTCTAGCTAGCCCTACTCCACTAACAGGCAAGAATGATGATTTAAATGCTGATTCAGGGGTCCCCATGTTCAACATTATTTTCATTGGTAAAGATGGAATTTCTTTTAAATCATATTTTTTAACTTGAAAAGGAATTTCTTTATTGAACACCCTTCCTTTCATTTCTGTACAATCAACAGTTACTTTCATTCCTGTTTTTAGCTTTTTGGTTGCATCTTTACTCCCAACAATACAAGGAATTCCTAATTCTCTTGATATAATTGCGCTGTGACAAGTTTTTCCGCCTTCGTCAGTAATAATGGCTGATGCTTTAACCATAATGCTATTCCAATCAGGATCAGTCATTTTAGTAACTAAAACTTCTCCTTCTTCAAATTCTTTCATTCTTCTAACATCTGATATGACTCTAACTTTTCCAGAGCCAATCTTTTCTCCAATAGCAATTCCTGTTACCAACGGCTCCTCGCTTATATCAATCTCATATTCCTCATAGACATTACTATTGCCTGCATTGTGAACTGTTTCAGGACGAGACTGGACAACAAAAAGCTTTTTAGTCTTTCCGTCTTTTGCCCATTCAATATCTTGAGCAATTCCATAATGCTCTTCAATAATACACCCCCACTTAGCTAAAGTTAAAACCTCGTCTTCAGTCAAAGAAAAACTAGTTTCTTCTTTTTTGGTTGTTGGTACATCTTTTAATCCTCCGTTTGCTCCATAAATATATTTTCTAGTCTTTCTGCCAATATTCTTAATTATCACGGACTTGAATCCTTTTTTAAGAGTTGGCTTAAAAACATAAAAATCATCAGGAGTGATTCTTCCTTTTACGATTAACTCTCCTACTCCAAATATAGAGCTAATATGAACAACTTCTTTAAATCCAGTTTCAGTATCTAGGGTAAACATAATTCCAGAAGAAGAAGAATCGCTTCTAACCATCTTCATAATACATGAAGCTAGATATACTCCTAGTTGATTAAATCCTTTTTCATTCTTGTATGAAATAGATCTGTCTGTGAACAAAGAAGAAAAAGATTTAATTACTGCTTTTAAAACCTCTTTTTTACCTCTTACATTAAGATATGTTTCGTGCTGGCCTGCGAAAGAAGCAGAAACAGAATCTTCAGCAGTAGCAGAAGATCTTACTGCTACATCACAATTAGGACCATATTCTCTGCAAAGCTTTTCATAAGCTTCAACTATTTCTTTTTCTAATTCTGGAGGAAATTTTCCTGATAAAATTAAATTTCTTGCTTTTTTTCCTGTTTCTTGAAGATTAGATAAATTATCAGGATCAAAAGTGGAGAATATCTCCTTTAACTTCTTATCAAAACCATTATACTCAAGAAAATTTAAATATGCATGAGCAGTAGTTGAAAAACCATTGGGGATATTGATTCCTTTTGGAGTAAGCATTGAGTACATTTCTCCAAGTGATGCACTTTTACCTCCTACTTCATTAACATCTGTCTTTCTTAATTCAGAAAACCATAAAATATTTTTCATAAGCAATATATATTTAGCCGCCAAAAAGCGTTATTAATGATAATAATAAAAAAAAGATAATGAAAATTATGTCTAGGATAAATATTAATATATTCATAAACTCAAATTCTTAATTGCCCTAACTGCTCGTTTAGGATCAGAATAATTAGGAATATTATTCTCTTCTAAATAGTTTATTGCTTTTTTAATTAATTTCTTTCCAGCAAGACAGCAGACAATTGGTTTTGTTTTAAATTTATTCTTTAATTCTACAATGATTTTAGCATTTTTTTCTGCTTCTGTCATTATTTGCATGGCCTGAACAACAATAAGAGCATTGATATCTTTTTGCTCTAAAAGATTTCTTATGCCTATTTCATATCTTTCTGGTTCAGCGTCTCCTAAAATATCTAAAGGATTTTTCTTAATTGAAACTTTTTCCATTTCTTTATCTAGTTTTTCAATTGTTTCTTTGTTTAATTCTTGAATTTCAACTCCATATTTTTCACAATAATCAACAATTAGAACCCCTAGACCTCCCCCATTGGTTATTATACCAATTCTTCCTTTAAATCTATCTAAAAAAGACAATGCTTTCCCTGTATCTAATAATTCCTCGATTGAATCAACTTCAATTATTCCTGTTTGCTTAAAAATTGCTTTGTAAACATCATATTCTCCAGCTAAAGAACCCGTATGGGTTGCTATTGCTTTTTCTCCTAACTTGCTTTTTCCTGACTTCAAAACAACGATTGGTTTTTCTTTAGAAACTTCTTTGGCTACTTCAAAGAATTGTTTTCCATTTTTAACTCCTTCTAAGTATAAAAGGATAACTTTGGTATCTTTGTCTTTTTTTAAATATTGTAAAAATTGAGTTAAATCTATTTGAGACTCGTTGCCATAAGAAACAATTTTAGAAAACCCTAGATTATCTTCGCCACTAATATCAATTAAAGCGTCTATTAAGGCTCCTGATTGAGATAATAGAGCAACATTACCCTTTTTAGGAGTAAATGGTGCAAAAGACGCATTTAAACCCTGATTAAGGTTAATAATTCCCAAACAATTAGGACCAATTAAAGGAATCTTTGCTTTATTAGCTATTTCCTTTATCTTGTTTTCTAATTCTTTTCCTTTCTCTCCTGTTTCGCCAAAACCGCTAGAAACAATGATTATTCCTTTTACTTTTTTATTAACGCAATCCAAAACAATATCTAGAACAATTTTTGCTGGAACAGCAATTATGGCTAAATCAATCTTATCATTAATATCCCTTATATTCTTAAAAGATTGCATTCCAAAAATCTTACTTTTAAAAGGATTAACACAATATATTTTCTTTTTACTTTGAAGTAAGTTTTTAACCAAACCAGCGCCAACTGTTTTTGGCTCTCCGCTTGCACCAATAATAGCAATACTTTGTGGATTAAATATGTATTCTAAATTCATACAACAATTTTAAAATCAACAATTAAAACCTCTTCTTTGTTTCCCATGACAGGATTGAAATCAATTGACTGAATCGCCTCTTCCTTAATTGAAAGATTAGATAGTTTTAATATTAGATCAATTAATTTTTCTTCATTAACTCCTTCTCCTCTAAATCCTTTAACAATCTCATATGCTTTTGTTTCTTTAATTATTTCCAAAGCTTCTTTTTTAGAAACAGGAGCAATTCTTAAAGCAATATCTTTATACAACTCTGTGTAGATTCCTCCAAGTCCAAACATTAGAACAGGGCCGAATTGCTCGTTTCTATTCATACCCAAGATTAATTCTTTTCCTTTAATCATCTTTTGGATTAAAACACCTTCGATGTCTTTAAAATTATCATAAATATTATTCCACTCTCTTCTAAATTCTTCCCTTGTCTTTATATTAATCGCCACTCCTCCTTGTTCTGTTCTGTGAAAAACATTTTTTCCATAAGCTTTTAAAGCAACAGGAAATCCAATTTCCTCAGCATAAGATAGTCCCTTACTTAAAGAATCAAAAATCTCTGTCTCACAAAAAGGCATTTTGTATTTCAAAAGAATATCCTTGGCTTCTTTAAAGCTTAATATTTCCATATGTGCATTATATCATTAAAAACCTGTTTGAGACAAGTTTGATTTTATTTCTCCTAATCTTTGATTAAATTCAATTAAAGTAATTCCTTGATTTTGGAATAATTTATTTAAACCAATAAAATAAATTTGTTCTATTTGAGAGGTTGATAAAACTTGATTATATATTCTGACATCGTCAAATAAACCATCGAAATATCCGACAATACGGCTTCCTCCTATTCTTATCTCTGTTGTAGATGGATAAATACTTGTTTGAGAAGCAATTCTTTCAACATCAAAAATCCCATTTAAATAAAAATTTATTTTTTGATTAGTAAAAGAAACTACTAAATGATTAAAAGAATTAAGAGGTATTGCTTTTGAGCCCAAATAACTATTATAATTTGTTCCATCTTGACTTATATGAATACGGGTGACAGCACCAGTTCCGCCACTTAATGCATAAGAATAAAAACCTACTCCATTCCATTTATTAATAATATCTCTTATACTATTATTGGGTTTTATCCAAATACTAATTGTAATAGCATTGATCGTGTCTAATGTATCGCTATCGGGAACCATTATGCGATCGTCTGTTCCGTCTAAAGCAATACACCCATTAGAAACACATTCTGAAGAAGTTCTCCAAGAGGGAGAAGTGTATATCCCTAATCCTCCGTCAGACCAAGTTCCATTATTGATTCCCCAAGAATCATTAGCCGTAACTCCTGAAGTTTCGTCTAATTTCCATTGAGATACTCTTGCTAGCAATAATGAATTGTCTAATGAATCAACGAACGCTTTAGCCTTAGCAATATTGGCACTGTTAGTAATAGAATTCATACCAACCAGAACAAAAGCAGAAAGGGTTCCAATTACAACGATTACTACTAATATTTCAATTAGAGTAAACGATTTATTCATTTATTTCCAACAAATAAAGCCATTTCAGCTAATCTGGAAGAATAGCCCCATTCATTATCATACCACGATAATAATTTAATCATGTTTCCATTGACTCTAGTAAATTCTAAATCAAAGATAGAGGAAAAAGTATTGCCTATAAAATCTGAAGAAACTAAAGGATTTTCTTCTGCATACAAAATCCCCTTCATCTCCCCTTTATCTGAATTATTCTTAAAAAGATTATTAATTTCTTCTTTAGTGGTTTCTCTTTTAATTTCACAAACCAAATCAACCAAAGAGACTACTGGTGTTGGAACCCTTACTGCAATTCCATCTAATTTTCCTGAAACAGAAGGAACAACCTTTCCAATTGCTTTAGCAGCTCCGGTTGTGGTGGGAATAATGTTTGTTGCTGCTGTCCTTGCTCTTCTCAAGTCTTTATGAGGTAAATCCAAAATTCTCTGATCGTTAGTATATGAATGAATTGTAGTCATAAATCCTTTAACAATTCCAAATTCATTTTCAACAAGCTTAACCAAAGGAGCCAAGCAATTAGTTGTGCAAGACCCCATATCAATCACATCCTCTCCTTTATACTCATTAGCATTAATTCCTAAAACATATGAAGGTATGTCATCTGATTTTCCGGGAGCAGAAATAATCACTTTTTTAGCTCCAGCTTTAATATGCT
>Ga0209606_1003087_pt1 | contig 17236 bp, 10 predicted proteins | sample AD_UKC057_MetaG_FD_184412 | JGI IMG/M metagenome (GOLD analysis project Ga0209606, IMG submission 184412) | Active sludge microbial communities of municipal wastewater-treating anaerobic digesters from USA - AD_UKC057_MetaG (SPAdes) (version 2) | ecosystem: Engineered > Bioreactor > Anaerobic >...
GCTTGTGATTGAATGAAGACGGGGGTTTCTCATGCGCAACGTAGCAGTGATTTTCCTGATCATGACGACGGCCGCCGCCGGTTTTGGCGACGAGGAGTTCTCGCGCCCGGGACTGAGTCTTGACGGCGCTTGGGAATTCAGACTCGATCGGGACAATGTTGGCGAAGCGGAAGGATGGTTCAACCCGCCGGTTTCTTTCCCGGACTCGGTCCAGGTGCCGGGCGCGTGGGATGCCCAGGGATTTGGCGACGAGACCGCGAAGCTTTATCACAATTTCATCGGCAAAGGATGGTACCGGCGAACGGTGGCGATTCCCGAAGATTGGCAGGGCCGCCGCATCTTTCTGTGCTTTGGCGGCGTGTATCGTTCGGCGAAGATTTGGGTGAACGGCCAACTTGTGGGCTCGCACCTGGGGTACGTGTCCGATTTCGAGTTTGATGTGAGTTCGCATGCGGCGCCGGGACACTCCATCGATGTCGTGGTGCTGGTTGACTCGGAGCAGCGATGGAATGAGGACGCGCTCCAGGGCTGCATGGATATTATCGACCACCTTTTCACGTACTGGGGCGGCATCTGGAGTCACGTTACGCTCGAAGCCCGTTCTTCAGCGTGGATACAAGACGTGTTCGTCGAACCCCGTACGGACCCGGCGGGTTGCGTCGTCACGGCGGCGCTCCAAGGCGAATTGAACCGTGCGCGACGCGTCCGGCTCGACATCCGCGACGCCGCTGGCGTCCGGGTGGCTTCCACACAACAGGACGCCCCCGCCGACGGGAAAATCCGGGTTGAAATGGACCTTCCTGGCGCGCGGCCATGGACCCCGGAGTCGCCTTGCCTCTACGCCGCGCACGCGGTGGTGACGGACGAAGGAAACACCGATCTCGATCGGGTAGAAACCCGGTTTGGCCTGCGAACGATTGAAATACGCGGGACGGATTTCTACGTAAACGGCGCGAAGTATTACCTGAACGGCTACGGAGACGATTGCGTGTACCCGGACACGATCGCGCCGCCGGCGGACCGGCAGTTCTACGTGGACCGGCTCCGGGTGGCGAAATCGTACGGGTTCAATTATGTCCGTCATCACAGCCACTTTGTTGCACCCGAGTATTACGACGCGTGCGACGAGGTAGGCATGTTTGTATCGCCTGAGCTTCCCATCGGCTATCCGCGTTTCTACGATCGGGCCCAGGGAGCGGCCCTGGAACTTTACAAATCGGAGTGGACGGCGGCGATCAAGCGGTATCGGAACCATCCCGCGATCTTTGATTGGTGCATGGGCAACGAGCAATGGGAGGGCATGCCGCGCGTCGGGCCGGATCTTTACCGGATCGCGAAGGAACTGGACACGACGCGCCCGGTGATCGACTCCGACGGCATTTCGTCATGGGGCTTTTTCGACGGCACGAGAGATCGGCCCACACTCGATTTCTACACCGTCATGTTCGACATTCTGACGACGCCCTTCGACAACCCTGACAAGTTCAAGACCGGCAAACCGCTCAAGCCGATCATCACGCACGAAGAAGGCAACTTCGTGCATTTCCCGCAACTGGACGAGATCGAGCTGTTTGGCGCGACGTTCAAACCCTTCTGGCTTGCCGATTGCCGGGACCGCGTCGAGCGCGCGGGACTTCTCGGCGAGGCGCCGGAGTGGTCGAAGGCGTCCCAGCGGGTCTACCTGCTCTGCCACAAGGCGAATATCGAGGCCTTGCGCAAGAACCCGTGCATATCGGGATATGATTGGTGGCTCCTGCAACCGTGGTACTGCGGGTCCAATGGCCTGCTCGACGTGCATCGGCGGCCGATCACGGTGACGCCCGAGGAGGTTCGCCGCTTCAACGGGCCCGTGGTGGTCCTTCAGGACGGTCTTAGACAGACGTATTCGGGCGGCGAACCGGCCCGGGTGGAGCTCATGGTCTCGAACTACTCGGGAAAGGCGTTTGACCACGGTGTTGTGACGTGTGCTCTCGTGAGCAGCGGGCAGACCTTGGATACGCGCACAATTGACGTGGGGCCTGTCGCCAACGGCGATGTGAAGCCGCTGGGTACCCTGGAGTTTGCCCTGCCGGATGCCGCCGAACCACAGTGCCTTGGTATCCAAGTCTCCCTGGAGGCGGGCGGGTTGCGCCAATCCAACGATTGGACGCTGTGGGTCTATCCGAAAGGCGCGCCCGACCTGACGCAGCAGGCGCCACTATACGCGAGCTCTGACACGATGAGCCTGCTGGCGCCGTTTCTGCCGCAACCCATGCCGGACCGCGAGGCGCTTCCCAGTCCCGCGGTATATGTGGCGCGACAGCCCAACGGCGCGCTGCTGAGGGCCGCGGAACAGGGGAGTTGCGTGTTGCTGTTGTCGCCGGCGGGGGTATTCCCGACGGATTGCACCACATTCAAGTCCGCGTGGTGGCTGGGGGTGTTTGATGGCGACAGCAACGCGGGAACGTATGTTTACGACAATCCCGTGACCCGCGGATTAACACCCGGAGGCTGGTGCGACGCCTCGTGGTTTCATTTGCTGCAAGGGGCACAGACCCTGCTCCTGGACGGCTTGCCCGCCCAGCCCGAAGTGTTGATCCGCGCGTTGAACACGCATGGGGCGCCCCACCCGTTCTCGCGGTACGTGGACTTCGAGTACGTTTGGCGCAACAAGGCGTTGCTCGTGCAGGCCAAAGTGGGCAAAGGCGCGTTGATTATCAGCGGGCTCAATTTCGACGTGGCGGCGCGCAACGGCGGGCCCGAGGCCGGTTATGTTCTTGGACGTCTCATCAGCCATGCCTGCGGATTTCCGCAACCGGAGGCCGAATGGTCCCGCGAGTTCGTCAAGGACGCGCTCGAGAAATCCGCATTTGCGAAGGGTCCGCTTGTCTCGGGGTTCAGCCGTCTTCTTTACCACAAGGGAGAAGAGGCGCGGGGACAGAGTTATCGCGAGCGAGACGCGGCCGCATACCGGATACGGCAGGAGGAGCCTCTGCATCGCGTCGAGTGGGAATCAGCCCCGGCGCCCGATGCCCCATGGGCAACGTTTGTCTTTGCGGGCGGGTTCCCGTTTACCGAACCCCCGCTCAAGAATCCGGGCTTCACGCTGACCGTCAACGGGCACCCGGTCCTCGATTTCGATACCTCGAAAACGCAGACATTGTGGCAGGGCAAAGATGGGCAATCGGCGCTGTTGTATGTCCCCGGGCATGTCCAGCCGTCCTGGAGCGCCACCGCGGGTTTGTTTTATCTGGCTGTTCCCAAAAACCTTCTTGCGCCCGGGAAGCCGTGCCGCATCGGGGTGCGTTCGCGGGGCAGCGATCGCGGCCGGTACTTCGGCCTGAATCCGTACGCGGACATCCTGCAGGCGGGCTTTCCCTGTGAGCGATGAGAGAAAGGAAGTCATGCGATACGATGCGGCCGTGTCAAGCGCAGGCAGGCGATGGGCCGCGTGTGCAAGCGTTCTTCTTACGGTCCTGGCCGGGACTGGCACACAGGCCGAAATACCGGGTGACGACAAGCTTCCTGACGCGGGCGTGATAGACGGCAAGGCCTCCCTGACAACGGGCGAACTCGCGGACGAAGCCGAGATTCCGCGATTCAACCCCCGATGCGAAGACATTGCATCGAAAAACCTCGTTCGGAATTCCTCGTTCGAATGCGGCACGGACCTGTGGTCGTCGCTCGGCAAACCGGCGGGATGGGGAGGAGATTTGTCGGGCCTGTACGGCGCGCTCGAATCCGGAGGGGCGTGGCATGGCGACAGTTGCCTGAGGATCGATTTGGGACCGGGCGTCACGCCCGTCACGTGTTTCGATGTATGGCCGCCTGTGCGCGTCACGCAACATGCGCCGCTCGCGGCAAACGTCGGCTGGATGACCGTTACGCGCGGCCAGCCGCTCACGCTGTCGGCTTATTTGAGAGCCAGCGTCCCGGGAGCAAAGGCACGGTTCCTGTTCCGCTTCGCGAAGAACGCTTTGGGCCCCATCCAGGAGGCCTCGCGCGAATTCACGCTGTCGATGGAATGGACTCGGTATACATTCACCCAAACCGCCCTGGACGAAGATGTCTGCGTGGCCATCGGACCGGATATGACCGAGATGCCCGGCGCCGCGGCCTCGTTCTGGCTCGACGCGGTTCAGCTCGAAGCGGGCGCCGGGGCGACGGAATTCGAAACCCGCGAACCCGTCGAGCTGGGAATAACCACCGGCCGTTACGGAAACGTATATGAGGAGTCCGGGCCCGTAACGTTCACGGTCTGCGCGGATAACCGCAGCGACGAGGATGTTTTTCTTGCGCTCAGACTCGAACTGGAAGACTACTTCGGGACCGCATTGCCGCCCGCCGCTTTTCGCGTTGATGTTCCCCGCGGCCGGCACGTGACCGTGCCATGGGACGTTTCTGTTCCTGGCAAGGGATGCTACCGCGGAAATGTTACGTGGGCCGCCAACGGGCGGGACCATGCCCGGAAGATAACATTGACGGTGATCGAGCCCTATCCCTACGGCGATTCGGTGTTCGGGCTCAATCATCCCGCCACGACCCGCGAACAACTGAGGCTGCTCGCGAAAGCTGGCATCCGCTGGGTTCGGACCTGGGCCGTCAATTGGGAATGGGTGGAACCCGTGCAAGGCCAGATTTCCTGGACGGCGCCGGATGAGCAAGTTGCGTATCTGGCATCCGCGGGCATGAGGGCGCTGGTCTTGTTTCCGAACCCTTCGACGAATTGGGCGTCGTCCGCGCCGGCGACGATCGAGAACAGGCTATGGTACCGCATGGCGTACGCGCCCACGGACCCGCAACGGCTGTTTGATTTCGTCGGGAAGGCCGTGAACAGGTACCGGCAATCATGCGAATACTGGGAGTTCCTGAACGAACCGGTGTGGGTGCCCGATTTCTGCCTGCCCCAGAGCGGCGGATACAAGGTCGCTGACTATATCCAGCTGCTCGAAGGCGCGTACCGCGCGATCAAGGCGGCGGACCCCAATGCTGCCGTTATTGGCGGGCTGGCCATCGAACCCAAGCACATCTTTGGTGATGAATTCATCAGCCAGGGCGGGCTCGGGTACTGCGATATCTTGAACCTGCATCCCTATGGCGGGCTGACTGTTCCCGAAGAATTCATCAAGGACTTTGAGCGAATTCAGAACGCGATGCGCCAGTCGGGGCAACGCAAACCCATATGGGCCACGGAAACCGCCTATTACGCGGTAGATGACAAGCCCTGGACCCCCTGGGCGCCGCCTCCGGGACATTTTTCCGCGGGACTGCTCTTGCCCGATGAGCGGACTGCCGCCGACTATATTGTGCGCCATGCGATCATCATGCTCGCATACGGCACAGCCAGGATTTTCTATCATGAGCCGATCGAGGGCATGGTCAATAACGGCGCGATGGATATTGAGAACACGTTTCTCGGTGTTGACGCCGTGCCCAGGAAGTGCTATGCGGCGCTCTCCGCCCTCGCCAACATGCTTGGGCCGTCGCCGCGATATGCGGGTCCGCTGGATGCATCCAGCGCGGACAACGTATACGGCTATGCCTTTCAGTGCGATGATTGCGCGCTGCTGGCGGCTTGGACGGGGAAACAGGATGGGGAATCGAAGACCATCGAGCTTGTGGTTCCCGAAGGGTGCACGGTTTACAACGTCATGGGGAACAAGGCCCCCGGCGAAAAGGCCCTTCTCACGGAATCGCCCATATACCTGCGGTCGAGTTCCATGACGGCCGAGGCGTTGCTCGCCGCATGCACGGTCCAAGGCACGGCAGTGTGACCTCTAACGGTTCTTTGCCGATCCGAACGGCGTCACGGGGTAAGGGCCCCGTGACGGTCTCACACAAAGACGCGGCGAACACAGAGAATCGAACTGTGATGGCCTGACGGCTCCGTTCCAGCGCGTACTTTCTTTTGAGTCTCCGCGTGGACAGAACGGGGTTCGCACGTCGGCCCGGGGATTACTTGCGCGCAACTCGTCAGGCAATTACGCCCCGCCGCCGAGAGCAGCGCCCGCACAAGAAATGGCTTGCGCCCGCCTCTATTTGGCGGGGACCATGCCGCACAGGGTCTGCGGTGTTTCATAGAGGAGCTGGCGGGCAATATACAGGGCGCTGTCGAAGTCGTACTGACCCAGGCGAATCTTATCGGTGAGTACACCGGCAAGCACGCGCCGCACCATTGCCGCTTTGGCATAGGTCCATTCCACGCAGTAGGCGTCGGAGAAGAAGCCCACCTGGCGGTTGAGGGGGAGCATGTCGAGCCGCTCGGCCATGACGCGCGACATGATCGACGGGAAGAAGTTGTGCCACCAGTATCCGGCCAGCGACAGGTTGGGCAGTTCGCGGCACAGCGTGCACAGCGACTGGTTGGCGTGCGCGCTCGACAGCGAGCATTGGAACTGGAGCCTGGGATGGCCGCCGACCATCGCGGCCAGTTGACCGATGGTGCGCTGCGCAAGACGGCTGCCGGTCTCGAAAGGCAGCGGTTCGGCGCCGAAACTGAACTGGAACAGGAGCCGTCCGCCGTAACGCCGCTCCAGGGCGGTGAGGAACGCCTCATGGATGTAGGAGGCGTAGATGTCCCGCTCGCGGGAACCGGCTGTGGAGCGGCGCGCGAGCGCTTGTTCCATCTCCGCGTCGCTGACCGGCTGGTAGTCGATGTCGGTGCTGATATGGGTTGCCGTCGAGATGATGTCGTCTATGGGGATCTGATCGACGTACCATGCAACGGCGTCGTGCACGCCGGCCAGGGTGCGGATAACGCGGTCCGTTGCCGGCCGCGGTCCGCCGCCGATGGGCGACGCGGCGGCGGGCGTACGGCCCCAGCATCGTTCCAGTTCGTACAGCGCCGTATCGTATTCTCCCCACTGGCACCGGGTAAAGAAAGCCCACTCGAGCGAATACTGCAGCAGGTCGTCATCCTGGCCCTGTTCCCGGCGCGAGAGCTCGGTGCAGATGCGTTCGATGCCCGCACGGCGCACGAGCTCGCGGTGCCATGTGCGGTCATCGGCCCGCTCGCGTATCAGCGCGTCCAGGTTACGCCAGTTGCCGGCTGTAACCGGCGCGGTCCAGCCGTAGAGTTCGTTGAGGAGCGTGCGAATGCCCCAACTGATGCTCGTGTTGCGGACCGCATCGAGATGGGGCAGCGCTTCTTCGATGCGGCGGCGGGCCTCGTCCGTGTCCGGCCAGCCGGGATACTGGGTCAGCCGCGCGCCCGAGGGACACCCGGCCGCGTACAGTTCGCTCACCGCCATGTGGTACAGGAGGATATCGTGCAGCCCTCGCGCGCCAAGGCGGCCGCCCACGAGGTGGGTATGCGTGTCCAGCAAGGGCGTTGCGTTGAGCGCCTCAAGCACTTGTTGTTCCAGAGAGTCCGTCGACATGGGGCCTTCGCCTTTCTTACCCACGCGGGGCGGCCTGTTCCGGGTTTGTTAGCGGACTGAGCGGGAAGTCCGTCCATTTCTTCTCGTGGACCATCATGTGGCCGCCGGGCGTTCCCGGTTTGCCGTTCATGCCCTGTCCCTTTCCATTCGCCACCTGCCGGGACTAGCCCGAAGTGGAAACCGCGATCACCTCCGCGCCTGCGCGGCGGAAGGCGTCGAGAATCTTTTCATCAGCCCCGTCGTCGGTCACCAGAGTGGTGATTGCAGTCACCGGGGCGACCTTATACAGGGAGAATTGACCCAGCTTGGCGTGGTCGGCAACCACGATCACCTCACGCGACGCGGCAATCATGGCCTTCTGGGTCTGGGCCGTGGCGAGCAGGGGCGAGCTGAGGCCCTCCTCGGGCGAGACCGCATCCGCGCCGAGGATCGCCTTGTTCGCGATGAGTTGAGCCAGCTGCTGTTCGGCAGCGGGCCCGGCGGTGGTCCCGGTCTCGGCGCTTACCTCTCCGCCAGCCATGACCAGTGCCACGTCACCGCGGGGAATCAGCGCCTGCACCACAACAAAGGAATTGGTGATAACCGTCACGCCCGGGGCGTTAAGATGGCGTGCGGTCTGATAGGCGGCATATCCGCCGTCCACCATGACCACGTCATTGGCCGCCACCAGCCCCGCCGCCGCACGGCCGATGCGCGCCTTCTCGTCCGGATTGACGAGGTGGGTTTCGGCGAATGCCCGATCCGTGCGCATGGGGCGGCTCGGCGCCGCGCCGCCGCGCGTGCGCTCGATGAGGCCCCGTTCTTGAAGATGCCTCAGGTCGCGGCGCACCGTAGCAGGGGAGATTCCGACACATTGGACAAGCTCCCCGATGCTCGCGCCGCCCCGGGACTCCACAAGCTGGATAATCCACTCCCATCGTTCTGGTATCAGGGTCCTTCTCAACAGATGTTTCCCCAACGCTCTCATCTGGCCTGTTTTTGGGGTCGAAGCGGCCAGAGGGCTGCTTTGTTTCGTTCTCAACGACAAGATCTATCAAAAACTGCTTGAAATGGCAACTCAAATCGTCAAATATGACCGAAATTGACCTATTATGGGCTTTTCAGGTCATTCTTCAATCATCTTGTGCTCATTCCCGGCTTGACGTGCCCTTTCCGCCCTGCAATACTGTCTCCCGTTATGGAAAGCCCGGACATAGAGAACCAGCCTATCCGTATTGTCGGGGCGGGCATCTGTTGTCTCGATCACATCGTGGTCGCGCCCACGGTTCCTTGGGGCAACACAGCGCCGGTGCGCGAGTACTGTATGCAGGGCGGCGGACTGGTTGCGACGGCCCTTGTGGCCTGCGCGCGCCTGGGCGCCCAAACGGAATTGCTGAGCATGCTGGGGGATGACGCGGCGGCGGACCACATCCTTGCGGAGCTGGGCGCCGAACATGTGTCGACCGCTCATGTGCTGCGCCAGCCGGGAGGGGCCAGCCCGTTCAGCTTCATCCATGTGGACGAGGAGACGGGCGAGCGCACGATCTTCCACCGGCGCGCCACAGGAATGGAATGGCGAACGATGGACCGGGGTCTTCTGGCGGGCGCTCGGGCGGTACTGGTCGACGGCTACTATCCCGAGCTCGCCCGCGACGCCGTGCGCGCCGCGCGGGACTGCGGTGTGCCGACGGTGGCCGACACGGTACCCGGCGAGGCTAACGCGGAATGGCTCCGCGACGTGAGCGTGCTGATCGCGCCGCGCCACTACTTGCGCGCAGGCGGGTTCGGCAACGACCTCGAACGGGCGCTGGACGCGATCCACGCGATGGGACCCGCCACGGCGGTCGTTACCCTGGGTGCCGACGGATGGGTGGCCTCCGCCCCCGAAGGCCGCTCGAAAGGCAATGCGTTTCAGGTCGACGTGGTGGACACGGTGGGCGCCGGCGACGTGTTTCACGGGGCTTACGCCTACGGTCTGGCGCGTGACTGGCCCACGGCGCGGTGTGCCGAATTCGCCGCGGCCGTCGCCGCCGTCAAGTGCACCCGCGTAGGCGGCCGCGCCGGCATCCCCACGCTGGGACAAGCCCTGGAATTCCTGCGGGCCCGCAGCGCCAACGGCTGGACCGGCATCGCCTGAAGCCGCAGGCCAAGAGCGCCCGGCCGAGCCGCACTGTCGGTTCTCCGGCACAAGTGCTATGCCGGCAGGCGAAAATAGTGGCGGGTCACGATACCCGAGGCCAATTCCCGCGCTTCGAGCGTCCACATACCCGGAACATCGTTTGGGGCAGGCGTGATAGTAAGAGTCAGCAGCCCGTCCCGCGCACCGTAGTACCCGCTGAACTCGGCGCGTCTTCCGTCCGGGTCTCTTATGACAACTTCGAGAGGAACGACCGCATTCAGGGGCGCGCCCGCATCGTCCGCTACCGTAATCGACACGGGCAGGTCTTCACCGCGGACTGCTTCCGCCGGGGCCTGAATATGAACGCCGCCGACCGCTTTTTCTGTAATCAGCCAGAGCCTTCCGCCTCCGGGTTCCAAGTCCACGGGGATGCGGAGCACGCTGCCATCACTTTCCACGGACACCGGGCGATGTTCAACCAGGTCGTAGACAAAACCCGCTTTCCTGTTTACCGTGAATTGCGCGCTTGCCGGGAGGCCATTTTCCATGACAAGGCCGTGGTGGCCAACATAAGTGCCGAATTCACGCCGGTCATTGATGGCGAATACGTAATCCGATGAGCCATAGGACCGCCGGTAGGGAAGCGCCTCCTCCAGGGAGGAGTCCACGTATGGCTGGTACCGCGGGCCAAGTTGTTCCCGAAGCAGCCGGGCACGGGCCAGCAGCGCTTCCTTGTCGGCGGCGGCCTGTTTCGTGCGTTCATACACTTCCAGAAGCACGTCCGGCCGGATGGCGGGACAGAGGCGCGCGTCGCCCACGATGACGCCCCCGGATTGCTGGAAAGCGGCGATACGTTCCACAACGGGCGCCGGGAGAACATCACAATCCGCCAGCACGAGGACTCGATAGCCTTCCAGCCCCCACTTCATGATGGTTTCTTCGTAAACGATCTCAGGCTGGAGCCGGGCATAGAGCAGCACGTGGTAGGCGTCGCCCGCCCAGGAACCGCCCCAGCCGTGCGTGCCCCGGCCGGCGAACATGGCCGAGGAGAAACTCTCGAGGAAGGCCACATCCGCCGGAACCGCGGGCACTTGAAGCAGCGTGGGACCCAGGGGCCGGATAACCCCGGCGATGAGTTCCTTCAGGGCGTAGCGCGTTTCGGGGTGGGTAAACCGGTATGCCGAAGCGCCCTCGGTAGGCACGAGGGATTGCCACCCGTGGTACATGATGCCTTTCACCGGACGGGCTATCTTGGTCCAGAACGCCTCTTTAAGATGCATGGGAGCAATGGTGATGTAGTTGGCGTCGGGGTCACGGTCCTCCCAGGGTGAAGAGGCGGCGGCGGCGCCGGCCGTTTCCGCTGGCGGCGCGGTTTGCGAGCGGTACCAGATGATCTGGGTCATCTTCATCACATCCTGTCCCTCAGGGCCGCCCTTTGCCATGGCGAAGAGTTCGTCGGCCGTCAGCCCGATTCGTACGGGGTCGGGGTAGGTATAGGTCCAGTGCGAGAGGAAATCGACGTTCCCCCCGCTGCCCCACAAAGGCGGAACGCGAACCGCCGGGTCGAAGTAGGACCAGAGATCCGGCCGTCCCGTGGATTTCAGCCCGTTGTTCACCGCCGAGTGAAATCCGTTCCATCCATCGCCTTTTCGCCAGAACCAGCGGTAGAACTGCAGGAGTTCATCGTCATCGGGCACCACGCGCGACGCTGGGAAACCCTCTATGTTCGCGTAGGCAACGCCGTTCTTTCGTGCGACAGCCTCCGGGACCTCTTTTCCTGTTTCCGCGCGGTACAGTTCGCGGTCGTGGTCGTGAAAACACACCTGCGTGCCGTCGCGCACTTCCGTGTTGATCATAGCTGCGTTGAATGCGGGAAACGCCCCGAATGTCTGCGCGACCGACGCGCCCACGTTCTGCGCGAACGCCGCCAACGGCGGGAAATTGCAGCAGATGTTGGCGGCTTCGTAAGGTTTGCCCGCGCGGTCCACGCGAAGCAGCTCCGGTTTGCCTTCCAACCAGTGTCCTATCCCCAATCCGATCACGATTCCGAGGTCGTTCACGAGGGCCTGGTCGAGCATGCGCCGGCTTGCCGCGAGTTCTTCGTCGCTCACGGCGGCAACGGGCGTTCCGGCGTCCCAGATCCGCTGGTAGTCGCACCGCAACCCCAGGCAATGCGTAAAACCGATGTCTTTGAGTGTTGGCAGGTTTTCCGTGACGGAGTCCGTGCCGCCCAGACCCCACATGATAACCGGCATCCGGAACGGCGGTTTTCGGGGAACGAGGTCCACTTCGAAGGACTCACGACTGACCCAAGCATCCGCCCCTTCGCCAAAGCGGCACTCTACCGACACGGGGTACGTGCCGGGGCGCAGGCGGGTGTCGAACGAGTATTCGAGGAGATGCGTCGCGCCCCCAGCCAGTTCGGGAACGGCATACGCTTGCTGGGGCAAGCCCGGCACGTTCACCGTGGCCGTTATGCCCGCAAGGCTTTCCCGGCGCATGTTGGTCAACCGAAACTGCAACAGCGGCGAGGGCTCCATGCGCAGGTACGCGGTCCGGGCGTGTTCCGCGGCAACGGTCAGCGGGCGGAATTCGCGCACTCCCCCGGTGATGCGAATCTCGTCCATACGCCCCGGGAAACCGTGGTAATAGCTGCCCACGCGGTCGCCAAGCGAGAGAAAATGGTCGCCGGGGCAGATGCTTCCGCGGCCCGGTTTTGTTGCCTTGCCCAATGACCGGCCGTCCTGAAAGAACTGAACCGTCCCCGCGCCGTCATATGAAAAAGCGATATGGGACCATACGTCGCGCGCAAAAAGCGCCGGTTCCGATGACCGCCACGTATCGGAGCCGGTTCCAAAGCCGAGGCATACGCGCATGCTTCGCTGTCCGAGCGCGCCGGCCTTCTCGAGCACCCACTGGTAGTCCATATGAGCGACGTATTTCTTGTCGACAATAAACGCTTCGTCATACCCATCGAATGTTTCGGCGGGACACACCCACATCTCAATGGTGAATGCGCCCTCGGGGGAGAGAGACGGGGCATCCTTGACTTGTATCGCGTGGCGCACATCCTCGACCGGCCAGCCCCGGAACGATTCAACGCACCCGCCGAAACGGCCGTCAGGACGCCAGACAGCGCCCTGCATCACTCCGGCATGACCCTTGCCCGACATGTCCGCGACACTGTCTCCGGATTCGTCAAAACTCCATAGGGCGACGACGTGTCCGCCATTCGCGTCCTCGCCGGCATAGCTCGCCTGCCAGGGCTCCGCGGATTGTCCGAACGCTCCACACGTGAAAGCGACCGAGACGACGACAATCAGGCCAGATGTTATGGTACGCATGATACGTTTTACCTTTCGCTCAAGTTTCGGTTTTTTGCGCGGGGTTTGGGGTGGGGAACCGCGCGCCCACTTCCTTTTGCCAGGCGTGGAGCTTGCCGGCGAGTTCCCGCGCCTCGTCCGGCATGCTCCCGGCGAGATTGCGGGTTTCGCCGAGGTCGTCGCTCAGGTTGTAGAGTTCGAGGCGGCCGTCTTCGAAGAATTCGATGAGTTTCCAGCCGCCCTGACGAATCGCCGCGCTTGGACTTCCACCCTGGTTGCCGTAATGCGGATAGTGCCAATACAACGCGCGTTCTCGCAGGGCCCCCCGCTGCATGAGCAGCGGGACAAGGCTCACGCCGTCCACGTGCTGCTCGTTGCGCCACGGCAACCCGGCCATCTCGAGCATGGTCGGATAGAAATCGGTACTGATAACCGGGACATCACAGACCGTGCCGGGCTTCGCGACGCCCGGCCACTTGATCATCATGGGTTCGCGGATGCCCCCTTCGTACAGCCAGCCTTTCCCGGCCCGTAACGGCAGGTTACTCGTGGGATGGCCCTCCGAAGTGCTCAATCCCCCGTTGTCGGACATGAACATGACGATCGTGTTGTCAGCCAGCTCAAGACGGTCGAGCGCGTCCAAGACCTTCCCGACGGCGAGGTCCATCGCCTCGACCATACCCCCGTAGACCGCATGCTCCTGTACCAGCCGCACCTCGCGGTCGCCTTCCTTTCCCCAGCGGGGCAGATTGGGGTCGATGGACTGCGCCTTCTTCGCGTATTTGGCTTCGAGGTCTTTGCGCGCCTGAAGGGGCGTGTGCACTGAATAGAACGCCAGATACGCCAGAAATGGCGTTTCGCGGTGAGCTTCGATGAACCGAACCGTCTCGGACGCCAGCCGGTCGGGCAGGTGCTCGCCGGGGGGGCCGTCCTCGAGCTTGGGATTTTTGTAAGGCGAGAAATACCCGCCGGGCGGGCTGCCGCGCTCGTAGCCGCCCTTGTTTATCTCGAATCCCTGGTCTTCGGGATAAAACCCGGGCCCGCCCAGATGCCACTTGCCCGCGAAGAAGGTCCGGTACCCGCCCTCTTTCAACGCCTCCGCGAGGGTGAGCTCCTCGAGGGCGAGCTTCTCGGCGTACGGCGCGGGCAGGAGCGGCTTGTCCTTGGTCCAGTGCCCGCTTACCGCTTCCGGCTGGGGCGCGCCAAACCAGTCGGTGGCGCCCATGCGCGCGGGATATTTCCCCGCCAGGATGCTCGCCCGCGTAGGACTGCATACGGGACACGCCGCGTACGCGTTCGTGAACCGCATCCCCTCCGCGGCGAGCCGGTCGCAATTCGGCGTCTCATAGAACGAGCTGCCGAACGCACCCAGATCGGTCCAGCCCAAGTCATCGACGAGAAAGAACACGAAATTGGGCCGCCGAACGGCTTCCTCCTCCATGCCATGCCCCTTTCCGGCCAGCGCCAATCCCACGGCTGCTCCCGCGAACCCTGCCAGAAACTCCCTGCGCGTCATTCTTGATGCCCTCCGGTTTTGGGGACACAATACTCAATTATGCATCCGCGGACCAGGGAATGGGTATGCGCGCAACCCCAATTGAGTATTGTGTCCCCAAAACTCAGATGATCCAGTGGTCCATGTCGAGGGCGGGCTGTTGCGATTTGGGGCGGCCCACGACGCGCGCGGGCACGCCGACAGCGGTGGTGTGAGGCGGGACATTGTCGAGCACGACGCTGCCGGCGCCGATTTTGGCGCCTTCGCCGATCTCGATGTTGCCGAGGATCTTGGCGCCCGCCGCGATCAGGACGCCTTTGCGGACCTTGGGATGGCGGTCGCCGGTTTCTTTGCCCGTACCGCCGAGGGTGACTTCGTGGAGCATCGACACGTTGTCCTCGACAACGGCCGTTTCGCCGATAACGACGCCGGTTGCGTGGTCCATGAGGATGCCGCGGCCGATGCGCGCGGCAGGGTGGATGTCGACGGCAAACACCTGGGAAACGCGGCTCTGGAGGAACAGGGCCAATGATTCGCGCCCGGTTCGCCAGTAATAGTGGGCGATGCGGTACGACTGGATGGCGTGAAACCCTTTGAAGAACAGCAACGGGTTGGAGTGCGTACGGCATGCGGGGTCGCGGCTCAGCACGGCCTTGATGTCCGCGCGCGCCGACGCCCCGATTTCGGGATCGTTGACCAGGGCTTCGTCGATGAGGTCCCGAAGCGCGACGGCGTTGATGATGGTACTCTCGAGCTTGGTGGCGAGGATGTAGCTCAGCGCGTCCTCGAAAGTCTTATGGTTCAACACCACGCTATAGAGGAAATTGGCCAGCAAGGGTTCCTTGCGCGTTTCCTCGGCGGCTTCTTTGCGTATTGCTTCCCATACGGGGTCGGCTTTTTCGAGCGTCATGAGCGTGCCTCCGGAACTCGGTTCGTCAGCGGACCAGTGTAATCGAAGCAAGGGCACAAGTTAAAAACGCCCTTCGGGCGCGGGAAGCTCTTTCTGGGTAAAGACTTCATCACGGCCGCACCTATAAGCCCAACGCCCGGCGGGCTGTCCCGCATTCCCCCTCCCGAGAGGGCGTTCATGGGCAGGAGCCGCTCCGCCGCCCCGATCGAAGAATTGACCTGGAATCGCGGGAAGTGTAAACTTGGCGGGATCGATTCGTTGGGAGGCAAGGGGGGCTCTTGCCATTCACTCGGAAAAGGTTGCCATGGCAGCGTTTGGCATCGATATAGACCGCGACCGCATTTGCGTGTTCAAGAAAGCGCTTTCCAAGCACGATGCGCTGTGCAAGCTCGTGGATGCTTTGTTTGCCACGGGCGGGATTCCCGATCGCGAGGCCTTCCGCAAGGCCGTGTGCGATCGGGAAGCCGTGATGAGCACGGGCATAGGCCAGGGCCTGGCCATCCCCCATGTGCGGTTCGAAGGCGTGCGCAAACCTGCCGTCGGCGTCGGCATCTCGAAACAGGGCATAGATTTCGACACCCTCGACAACCAGGTGGTCCACGTGATAGTGCTGTTTGCCATGCCTGCGGGTTCTCAGAAGGAGTATTTGGGCCTTCTCGCACAGGTCATGACCGCCCTCAAGGAACCGAAGTTTCTCGAACGCCTGGTCGAGTGCGACACCCCCGAAGAGGTGGAGGACGTTTTGGCCGAGGATGTTTAGGCGTGGCGGCCGAGAGCGCCGCCCCCGGAGCATTGTTAGATGAAAGTCGCCTTCTCGCGCGCGTATCTGGCGGCATGCGGCTTACTTCTGCTCGTCCCCGCTACCGCGATAGCGGGCGAAGCGCCGGAACCGGCAACTCCCGACTATGAATGGGTTTGCGTGACGCCAAAGGCTGCTTTTGCTCCTCGCGACGGGGCTGGCGCGCTGGTCTACCGCGACGCCATGTGGTTTATTGGCGGATGGAACCCCAGCAACAAGGACCATTTTCCGAAGGCCTGCACCAACGACGTCTGGCGGTCCGCGGACGGGGCGGAGTGGACCCTCGTCAAACCCAACACCTTCGGCACGGACCAGTTCGACCCCGAGACCGACTGGGAAGGGCGCCATACCGCCGGGTACGTGGTATTCCAGGACAAGATGTGGCTCGTCGGCGGCGACGCGCTCCAGGGATACTACCCGTGCGATGTCTGGAACTCGGAAGACGGCTTAACCTGGTCTCACGTCAATAAGGGTCAGGACGTTCCCTGGGCGCCCCGGGTACTTCACTACACCGCGGCGTTCAATGGCAAGATCTGGGTTATGGGCGGCCAGACCACGCCTCAGTTTGCTCCCGCCGAAGAAGTGTTTCATGACGATATCTGGAACACCTCCGACGGCGTTCACTGGACAAAGGTGGTCCCGGAGGGGCCCCACTGGTCCCCGCGCGGGATGATCGGCGGCAACGTGGTGCTGAACGGCCGCCTGTGGGTGCTCGGGGGCGGTACCTACGACACCCCGAAACAGCCCGGGCGGAATTTCTACAACGACGTCTGGAGCACCGCGGACGGCATTCACTGGGAATGCCGCCTTGAGCACGCCCCGTGGCATCCCCGGCAATATCATGACGTGGCCGCGTTCGACGGCCGCATGTGGGTGCTCGGGGGCTGGAACAAGCAGAACCGTAACGACGTCTGGCACTCGGGCGACGGCGTTACGTGGCACGAAGTGCCCGGCACGCCATGGGCGCCGAGACATGCCTCGAGCATCTTCGTATATAAGGGCGCACTCTGGGTAGTCGCCGGAAACAACATGCAGAGCGACGTCTGGAAACTCGCACGGCGGTAACGGCGCCGTAGCACAACATACCCGCCGCCAGCTACACGATTTCTTCGCGCTCCCTGTCCCATCGGACCTGGCGCTTCTGTTTGTACGATTCGACGCTCATCAAGAGGGTCGCCGCCTCAATAAAAGCCTCGTCCTCGTTACAGCGCGGGGGTTTCCGCGTCCGCACGGCGTTGAAGAAGTCCTCCATG
>Ga0209606_1003091_pt1 | contig 17227 bp, 13 predicted proteins | sample AD_UKC057_MetaG_FD_184412 | JGI IMG/M metagenome (GOLD analysis project Ga0209606, IMG submission 184412) | Active sludge microbial communities of municipal wastewater-treating anaerobic digesters from USA - AD_UKC057_MetaG (SPAdes) (version 2) | ecosystem: Engineered > Bioreactor > Anaerobic >...
GTCCATGTCACATATTGCTCGTGCCATACTTTGCGAAAGGCCTGGTCGGCCGTATTGAAGGCGATGTCCACGGCGGCACGGTCAATAGGTCCATGCTGGCTCAAGGCTTCATGCAATACCTGGCGTCGCGCCACAGGCTTGGATGGCATACCGGCTGCGGCCCGTTTGGGCTCGTCCGTTTCGTCACAGAAAACACAATCCCAAAGGTCAAAGGTAACGACACCTATTCTTCTGTGTGCCATGATAGTCTCTCCGTGGGGTAGGGGTACAACGACAGCCGCCCCCGGGATGGAGTCCCCAAAAACTCCGCTTACACAGGTGATTTTCCTGCTCCAATCCGTTTCCGTACAATAACGCCGACCGGGAAAAACAATACCCTGGAACGGTCAGGAACCGTTTTGACAGTGCTTTACCGCCTGTGTTCGGGGGAAGGTTAAACACAAAAAATTCGGATGGAGGAAAGTATACCATATTCATATGAAGTCTTTCCTGTCATTGTTCTGGAACGGGAAAAAGGCGTATCCAGGCAACCCGGCAATCGCGTCCTTAGTCTTGGATTTGCGGCGGTATCAAGAAGAGTGCCCCGGCTTAAAACGAAAACGCCTATCCACGGAAGTCATACATCAATTTTGTAGGGTTAACTATTGTTAAGTTCACAAGTGGAAACTATTCTTTATTCAATGCAATAATTAGTAGAGCCTCACCCTGAAGCATGCGTTTCGCTATAGGCAGGGTGGATAAATTTAGTAAACCTCAACCAATGTTACAGGAGATGATGCGGTATGCCGGCAAAAGTGGATGTAGACAAATGTACCGGGTGCGGGGATTGCGTAAGCGAATGCCCTACGGAAGCCATCAAAATCGAAAATGACAAGGCCGTCATTGATGAAGAAACCTGCGTGGATTGCGGCGCATGCGTGGATGTATGCCCGAACAGCGCAATATCGCTTGACTAACTGTTACCGCAACTGCGCCCAGGTCGACTTTGTGATGCCGCCCCGGAAACGGGGCGGCGTTCCTTATTTACAGCGGATGAGACCCGTTTTTTTTTATGTAAGGTCAATGTAAGGTGACCTGCGTGGAGGAGCAAGTTTTGTTATCATTAGCAAAGATAACCAGGTGCGGATTTGCATGCAACCGTTCTTTTGACATATTATCTTCCGACAGTGGCCTATACTAGGGCTGAAATCTGCGAGGCAGACAACTTAAAAACGCGGATGGTGTGAATTACATGGCGGAAGTTTTCTTGGGGCTTGTGTACGGTAATTTCCATTTCCGTGGAACTATCCCAAAATAAAAAATCGGAACCCGTTGAAATGGCCTTGGAAAAATCCAATCAAGAGCAAGAACCCAAAGGGCGTATAGAAATTGATGAAGAAAGATGCAAAGGATGTTATCTTTGCATTCGAGCGTGTCCCGGAGGCTTAATAGAAGCCGGTTTAAGGTTAAATGGCGCAGGCTATTACGCGGCGGTTCCCAAGGAAACACTTGAATGTACGGCCTGTGGTATGTGCTGGCAGGTATGTCCCGATAGCGCAATTACCGTTTACCGGAACGTCAAGGAAGAGACCCCATGATTACAGCACCCGATAGCACTGCGGCACGTTCAGGCGTTCCTACATTAATACAAGGAAATGTTGCCTTGGCTGAAGGCGCGGTGCGTGCCGGGCTGGATTGTTATTTCGGCTACCCCATTACCCCTCAAAACCAGATTCCGGAGTATCTGTCCCGGCGGCTTCCGGAAACGGGGGGGACCTTCCTGCAGGCTGAGAGTGAACTGGCTAGCATTAACATGGTGTTGGGGGCTGCGTCCACGGGTGCCCGTGTTATGACGAGTTCCTCCGGCCCCGGTATTTCGCTGATGCAGGAAGGCATTTCGTTTCTTGCCGGTTCCCAAATCCCCTGTCTGATTGCCAATGTTATGCGTTCCGGACCGGGGCTTGGCGGCATCAAGCCCACGCAGGCCGATTACTACCAGGCGACGCGGGGTGGCGGTCATGGCGATTACCGTACCATCGTTTTGGCGCCGTTCGATGCGCAGGAAATGTTCGATTTCCCGATGTGGGCCTTTGAAATTGCCGAGCATTACCGCAACCCGGTCCTGATTTTGTCCGATGCGGTTTTGGGACAATTAAAAGAACCGGCCATACTCGAACCGCTGGAAAGTCCCCGAAAAAATCCCAAGCCGTGGGCGCTGACCGGCGCGCAGAACAGGCCGTCCCGGAATTTGCGCAGTATGTATCTGTCCGGTGACGACCAGGAACAACTCAATTACGTGTTACAGGAGAAATATGCTCGTGTCGAAAAGGAACTGCCCGAGTCACGGGAATATGACCTGGAAGACGCTGAAGTAATGGTGGTCGCCTTCGGTTCCGCCGCCCGCATTGCATTGTCTGCCATACGCATGGCGCGTGAGGAAGGCCTGCGCGCGGGTCTGTTTCGCCCCGTTACCCTATATCCCTATCCGGGAAAGAACTTGCGGGAAGTTACGGAACGCGTTAAACGGGTGCTGGTGGTGGAACTTAACCTGGGACAGATGCTGGATGATGTACGTCTTTCCGTGCCTCATGACGTGAAAGTAAGTTTCTACGGCCGGCCCGGAGGAGGTTTGCCCACTCCCGGAGACATACTTGCCCGGATAAAGGAGGCATGAACATGGTGATGAAACAAGTGTTCGGGCGGCCGCAAGCGCTTTTTGACCGCCCCAATCATTATTGCGCCGGATGCGGACACGGTGTGGCGCATCGCCTGGTGGCGGAAGCCTTGGACCACTATGGCCTTCGCGGGAAAGCCGTTGGCGTCGCTCCAGCCGGATGCAGCGTCATGATGTATGATTACTTTGACGTGGACACGATTGAAGCCGCACATGGGCGCGCCCTCGCCGTGGCAACTGGCATAAAACGGGCCAATCCCGATCTTTTCGTTTTCACCTATCAAGGGGACGGCGACCTCGCCAGTATCGGCATGTGCGAAACCATCCACACCGCCAACCGGGGGGAAAATATTTCGGTAATCTTTATCAATAATGCAGTTTACGGCATGACTGGAGGACAGATGGCGCCCACCACGCTGATCGGCCAAAAAACCACCACGACGCCCAAAGGCCGGTGCACCGCGACGGAAGGCGCCCCCATAAGAATGGCCGAACTTTTGGCCGGATTTGACGGTGTCGCCTGCAGTGAGCGTGTTGCGGTTTATGACGTCAGGCAGGTATTGCGCGCGCGTAAAGCGGTATTTCGGGCGTTTGAAGCCCAGCTTCGGCATGTTGGCATGGGATTTGTGGAAGTGCTGTCCCCCTGTGTCACCAACCTCAAAATGACTCCCGATAAGGCGCAGGCGTGGGTGGAGCATGAAATGTGCGCGGTGTTTCCCCTCGGCGTGCGCAAGACCCTGCGGGACAAAGAGGACGATGCCCAGTCCCAGTCAACCACGGAGAGCGACCCTAATGCAACATGAATGGTTAATGGCGGGATTCGGCGGTCAGGGCATACTTTTTTTGGGCGATATCCTCGCACGTGCCGCCATGCAGCAGGGCCTGCATACCACCTATATGCCCACCTATGGCGTGGCCATGCGCGGCGGTACAGCCAACTGCGTTGTGCGCCTTTCAGACACATCCATCGGCTCGCCGTTGCTCGAGGCACCGGATGCAGCGATCATTCTCAATCAGCAATCCTTTAATAAATTTTTGGCCCTCATTCAGCCCGGTGGATTAATCGTTGCAAATAGTTCTATGATTACGCAGCCGGAGAACATGGCTGTCCCAGGTATTCGCACCCTATGGATTCCCGCTACTATCATCTCCCGGGATACTGTGGGGACCGAACAATCCACCAACATGGTAGCCCTGGGCGCTTTTCTGGCGGCGGATACCACGATTGCCTATGCAACCATTGATGCGCTATTCGATGAAGAACGTAGTCCGGCCAAGAGAAAATTAGCCGAAACGAATAAAACTGCCATAAAGGCCGGGATGAACTATGTGCGGCAGGAAGGTATTGTAAACGCTTGATCGTGACCAGGTATTATATATTTTATTTGATGGACTGATTAAGTGAAGGTAGGAAGACTTTGCGATGAATTTTCTGACTAAGATGCGCATTATGGCGCAGGTCTATCATTGGCGCTTGACTTGGAACCGGAAAGATTTGCATTACCCTCCCCCAGTCAAGGACAACCCAAAATTCATGACCGCCTGGGATGCGGTAAAATTGATTCCGGACGGGTCCGTAATCGCTAATTCAGGTATGGGCGGCAATCAACGTACCGCTCTTCTGTTTTGGGCCATACGGGACAGTTTTCTGAAGGAGGGGCGCCCTAAAAACCTTACAGTGCTTACCGTGGGCGGTCAGGGGGGCCGCGGAAAAGCGCCGGGTACTCTGGAAGAACTTGCCTACGAGGGGCTGAATACACGCCTGTTTACCGCGCATACGGAGACATTCAAGGGGCAGCTCCATCTGGCTGAAGAGGGAAAGATAGAGATTCAATGCGGATTAATCGGCATAATGACGTTCATGTTCCGGGAACAAATCGAAGGGCGCGACTATTTTATCACGGAGACCGGCATCGGTACATTCATTGACCCCAGGGTCGGTAACGGTTCCCCCATTGCTCCCCCGAATGCACCTCAGTACGTTGAGGTAACCCCGGACGGCAAATTGAAGTTCACCATGCCCTTACTGGATACGGCCATGTTCAATGCGCCTGCCGCCGACCGGAAGGGAAACATTTACTTCAAGGGTTCGTCCGTCATCGGCGATGCCAAAAATATCGCCAAGGCTGCAAAGAAAAATAACGGACGTACCTTGGTAAATGTGGGAAGGATAGTTGAGGAAGGGTATGACGACGACTATCTGTCGGCAGAATATGTGGATGCCGTCGTCTATTGGCCGGGCACGGAACAAAGCGGGACCATAAAACACAGGAAATACTGGGATTGTTTCACGCCGCACAGCACAATGCCCGTGGACGAGGGGCTGGCGCGGGTACGGTTGATTAATAAAACCCTGGGTATCATGCCCATACGCAGACCCATCGATGATGTCATGGCCCGCCTCGCCACCAAGTTATTCGCCGACCATGCGAACAAGGGTGATTATGTGGATATTGGCATCGGCCTGCCTGAAGAGGTCGCGCGCCTGCTCCACGAGAGCGGAGTCATGAAAAAATTAAACATGCTCACCGAGGCCGGGGCTGTGGGGGGCGTCGCCGCGCCGGGAGTATTTTTCGGCGCTGCCATTAACCCCGACAAGGTTATTCCTTCTTCAGATGTCTTCGATATGATGTATAAAAGGCTTGACTGGGTGGTATTGGGGATGTTACAGGCGGACAGTCAGGGGAATGTGAATGTATCCAAACGGGGCAAGGGGCCTAAAAATCATGTGGGTCCGGGCGGATTTATTGACCTGGTGACTTGCGCAAAATCCATCCTGTTTTGCGGTGCGTGGGGCGCGCGGTCCAAAGTGGAGGTTCGAGGAGATAAGGTCAAGGTTATCGCTCCCGGTATCCCCAAGTTTGTGGATAAAGTCGATGAAATTACCTTCAACGGGCAGGAGGCCCTTAAGCACGGGAAAAACGTGTATTATGTTTCGCAAGTGGGCGCATTCAAATTGACATCGCGCGGTATGGAACTCATCTACGTCATGCCCGGGGTTGACATTCAAAAAGATATTCTGGATGTCTGTCCCATGAAGATAGTGATGCCTGAATCCGGTGCCCCGCAGGTCGTCGGGCCGGAGGTGGTCACCGGAAAGGAATTCCGCTTCGAATTGCATGGATAGCGCGAAACCTTGTCTGCCGCGGAGTGGGTAAAAGAGCCAGGTGATATTGCCCGGTCGTATTTGGTATATAACAATACCGATAGGACAGCCTGCACAAGCGAAGGAAACGGGTATGAACATGTTTGGCAAACTGGGCGTAGTGTTGCATGTCATGCGCTGGCGCATGAATTGGGATAAATACGACCTGTATTATCCGCCGCCGGTGAAAGACAATACAAAATTCATGAACGCCTGGGATGCGGTTCAACTGATTCCGGATAACGCTGTCATTGGAATCTCAGGCATCGGAGGCAATCAGCGGCCTTCGCTGCTTTTTTGGGGGATTCGTGATCGATTCCTCAAAGAGGGACATCCGCGTAATATTACCATTGTCGGAATAGGCGGACAAGGCGGCCGCGGGTTGGTTCCGGGCACCGTGGAGGAATTGGCAATCGAGGGACTCAACACCCGCCTGATTACGTCCCACACGGAGATGTTCAAAGCCCAGCAGAAATTGGCCGATGAAGGCAAACTGGAACTGCAGTGCACCCTTCTGGGCAATGTTACTTATATCTTCCGAGCACAGGCCGAAGAGGGCCGTAACTATATCATTAATGATACCGGCAAAGGCACCTTCATCGACCCGCGCGTGGGCACCGGCACACCTGTGGCCGGCAGCGGAACGGAGCAGTGGGTGGAAATCGTTGAGGGAGGACGTTTTAAGCATTCCCTGCCTATGATTGATACGGCTGTCTTCAGTGCGGCGGCGGCGGACCGGAAAGGGAACATTTACTTTAAGTACAGCTCTGTGATTTGTGAAGCGTATTCGATTTCCAAAGCCGCCAGGCGCAGCGGGGGACGCTCCCTGGTCAACGTGGGCATGCTGGTGGACGAAGGGTTCGACCGGGAGTTTCTGCCCGCCGAGTATGTCGATGCCGTGGTGTACTGGCCGGAAACCGAGCAGACCGCAACCGTCAAGCAACGCAAGTATTGGGACTTCTTCACGCCCTACAGCAAGACACCCATAGAGGAAGGGCTTGAGAAGGTACGTCTTGTTAACAAAATTCTTAAAATAACGCCGGAACGCTTTCCTATTGACGAGGTGCTTGCACGCCTGGGAACGCGTATTTTCGCTGATCATGCGTGTAAGGGAGACCATGTGGATGTGGGTTTCGGACTTCCGGAAGAAGTTGCCCGCCTGCTTTACGAAAGCGGCGTCATGCGTGATCTCTATATGATTAACGAAAGCGGCGTCTTTGGAGGCGTCTCCGCCCCCGGCATTTTTTTTGGGGCGGCGGTAAACCCCGATGAGATTATACCGGCCTGTGACACTTTCGACCGTATCTATGCGCGACTGGACTGGGCGCTTCTAGGCGCGTTACAGGTGGACAGCCAGGGTAATGTAAACGTATCTAAACGCGGCGAAGGTGCTATCAACCATGTGGGGCCGGGAGGATTCATCGACCTGATTACCGCCTCCCGGTCTATTCTCTTCTGTTGCGCCTGGGCGGAAGATGGAGAGATTGAAATTCAGAAGGGCAACATCAAAATCGTCATCCCCGGCAAACCAAAGTTTATAAAACAAGTGGATGAAATTACCTTTAACGGCGCGGTCGGCCTTGAAAGAGAACAACAGGTCTATTTCGTCACCCACGTGGGCGCCTTTCGATTAACAAGGCGGGGCCTAGAATTAACCCATGTCATGCCCGGCATTGATATAGAAAAAGATATTCTCGATTTCAGCCCTGCCAATATTGTCCTTCCTGAAAGCGGTGAGCCCAAGGTCGTCACGGAGGATGTCATCACTGGAATGGGCTTCAAGTTCGCGCTCAGAGGATAACCGTTTTTTATTACAACGGGGTCCGCGAGCCCTGAGGATGGTTTTGAATGCACCCTTATGATCGAACGAAACGTTTAAAATGAGGGTACGGCAGATGTCTGGCAAGTAAAAATCATCGCGCGTTCCCAAGTGTTCACTCCTCCTCTTTGTCATATTCCATTTCGCAAAACACTTGCCCGCGAAGCTGCACATCGTAACCGTGGGTAAAGGAATGCATATATCGGTATCACCGGCAAGCAAAAGGAAATAGAATTTCAAGATCAAGAGTTGGTGCCAGTGTTTCTTTTGATCTTCCCCCGGTGGGTTTGCTAAACTTTAACCAGCCTCCGAGCGTGCCCGGGTGGTGGAATTGGCAGACACGCTAGACTAAGGATCTAGTCCCTGAAACGGGGTGCGAGTTCAAGTCTCGCCTCGGGCACCATTCTATTTTCACTTTTTTTTTAGCCCCCACCGGGACTGTTGGCTGCGCTTTATGAAGTCCGTGCGTTGTGGTTTTCACTCCATCCACCCTGAGGCGCGTTCCCAACGATGTGTCTTTCCGACGGGCACATCACTGTCCTGCCAGTCCTTTTTACCCCTTTATGCCTTCGTGTCGCTAAAATCCTGTTAAAGTCCCCAGGGTTTGCCTCGCGATTTCCGAAGCAGGGCCTTACACGAATTTCAGCAGGTGATAATTTTTTTTGCCGGTGCGGATGACCGTCATGCGTCCGGCGAGCAGGCAGGCTTCGGACAGTCTTAAGTCTTCGGCGTCGACACGTTCATTGTTAAGGTACAGGCCGCCGTTGCGTAACAGACGCTTGGCCTCGCTTTTACCGGCAAAAACCTTTGCTTCTACAAGCGCGTCCAGGAGGGATGTTTGTCCGGCGATATGGCTCAAAGCGAGTTCAGCGCTTGGTACTTCACTGAAAATATCCGCCAGGGTGGCCTTGTCCAGATTATTGAGGCTGCCCCCGAACATGGCCTTGGAAGCGGCCTGGGCGCTGGCCAAGGCCGTTTCCCCATGCACAAGCAGGGTTACTTCCTCCGCCAGCCGTTTTTGCGCAAGCCGTTGTTCCGGTGCGTCCCGCAGCGCCTGGTCCAGGGCATCGATTTCGGCATGGGAAAGGAAGGTAAAATAACGCAGATATTTGCCCGTATCGGCATCCGCCTGGTTCATCCAGAACTGGTAGAACCGGTAGGGGGAGGTGCGTTCCGCATCCAGCCAGATGTTGCCGCTTTCGGACTTTCCGAATTTAGAACCATCCGCCTTGGTCACCAGGGGAAAGGTCAGGCCGTAGGTGGAAGCGTTGCGCAAGCGCCGGGCGAGGTCCATTCCGGAAACGATATTGCCCCACTGGTCGGCGCCGCCGACCTGGAGCCGGCAGTCATATTTCTCGTTCAAATAGAGGAAATCATAGGATTGCAGCAGGATGTAAGAAAATTCGGTATAGGAAATGCCGTGGTCGCGGTCCTCCAGCCTCATGCGCACGCTGTCGCGGTTCAGCATCATGTTGATGGAAAAGTGCTTTCCGATATCGCGCAGGAACGTCAATAGCCCGATTTCACACAACCAGTCCGCGTTGTTGAGGAGTGTGGCGGCATTGGGGCCTTTGAAATCGAGAAAGCGCTCTAATTGTGCCCGGATGCCTTCAACGTTACGTTCCACATCTCCGCGGCTCAGCATAGAGCGTTCCCGAGTTTTGCCGCTGGGATCGCCGATAAGGCCCGTGCCTCCACCCACCAGCGAGATAGGTTTGTGGCCGTGCCTTTGGAAATGAGCCAGTCCAAGAATGGGGAGCAAACTGCCAATATGCAGGCTGTCGGCCGTGGGATCAAACCCGCAATAGAGGGTTAAAGATTCTCTCGCCAATACGGATGGCAGGTCGTCGTGCGTAATTTGGTTGACATACCCGCGCCAGTTGAGTTCCTCGAATAACGTCATAAGTCCTATTCCTTGGCTGTGGCCGTGTCTTTTTTTCTCCGACGCCGCAGCGCGGCGACAAGTTCCGAAGCGACGATCAGGGTTGGAATACCATAGAGCAGCAGTTTTCCCCACCATTTTCGGGAAAACCCGGTAAAGTCCTGGCGATGCGACCACGGCCACCATACGGCAAAAGCCTGCCCATAGAGATGATGATGGGGGACCCAGCCGTACATGCGACCGTCGAGGCTTTGCTCGCTGTTATCGCCCAGCAAGAGATAGTGGTTTTCGGGCACGACGGAATACTGCTCCTCGTCGCGTATGCCATAGGGCATTTCTGGCTGCACAAAGTCGTAGATGTCATCAATTAAATCAATCACCCGTTGCCCGACGCCCATGCAAAGCGATTCAATTTCTTCATCGCCCACAGCGTCCAGGTCCATTTCTGTAACCCGGGGGTGGACACGTTCCATGAAAGCATACATTTCGATGACCGGCGGATGCTGCGGGTTCAATATGGGCAGGGCCTTGTTCGCCTGGGCCAGCTTCAACAACTGCCTTTTTTTCTCAGCGTCCGTGAAGGACAATTTATCAACGTAATGCAGGACCTTGCGCAGTTCTTCCGGCGGCTCCGCCACCTTGCCGTTAATCAGAATCCGCCCGTCTCTTATTTTTACCTTTTCACCCGGAAGCCCGATGACACGCTTGATCAGGATTGGATGTTCCGATTCCGGATCTATCGAACGGAAGACCACAATATCCCAACGATCAGGCGTGCCCCATTTCCAAAGCCGTCGGGTAGTGAAGGGGATGCGCGGGCCAAACTTCCATTTGTTCACCAGTACCCGGTCTCCCATAAAAAAACGGGGGTCGCCTTTGAGGGTGGGTTCCATGGAACCACTCGGAATCGTGTATTGATCGATGAGGCATCCTTTGACAAAGAGCACCGCAACAACAAGGGCGGTCCAGCCAAAGAGGTTTCTCCAGGTCCAAGGGCCGGTCAGCGATTCAAGGAAACGCCGTAGCGGGTGGCGGCGGAAAGGGGGGGGGGTATCAGTCATTGTCGTCTTCTTTTACGCGCAAGAGCGCCATAAAGGCTTCCTGCGGCACCTCGACAGTTCCAATTTGCTTCATGCGCTTCTTTCCCTCTTTCTGCTTTTCCAGCAATTTCCTTTTGCGCGTGATATCGCCACCATAACACTTCGCCGTTACATTTTTTCGCAGTGGCGAAATGGTTTCACGGACAATGATTTTACGGTTAATCGCCGCCTGAATCGCCACCTCATACTGCTGGCGCGGAATGAGCTTGCGTAGTTTCTGGGCAAGCGCACGGCCGAGACGGACCGCGCTTTCGTGGTGCACAATGGTAGATAGGGCATCGACCGGTTCGTTGTTCAGGAGAATATCCAGTTTGACCAGGTCGCCCGGCTGGTTGCCGATGATGCGGTATTCAAGGGAACCATAGCCACGCGTGCCGCTTTTCAACTTGTCGTAGAAATCCATGACGATTTCCGCCAATGGCATCTGATATACGGCCATACAACGGTTGCTGCCGATGTAGTCCACGCGTACATGAATGCCCCGCTTCCGTTTGCACAATTCGATGACCATGCTCAGATACTGGGTTGGGCAAAGAATGTCCGCTTCAATGTACGGTTCTTCTATGAGAGAGATTTCGCCCGCCACCGGCATTTGAGAAGCTTTGTCGATGGTAATAACATCGCCGTTGGTCTTGGTGATCACGTAGGCCACATTGGGCATCGTGGTGACCAGGGTAAGCCCGAATTCCCGTTCCAACCGTTCCTGCACGATTTCCATGTGCAACAGGCCCAGAAATCCGAGGCGGAATCCCAGACCCAGGGCGTCTGAACTGTCCGCATGGTATTGGAAAGAGGAGTCGTTCAGCTGCAGTTTTTCAAGAGCATCGCGCAATTCATCATAGTCCGTGGCGACGGCGGGATACATGCCTGAAAAGACGACCGGCTTCACCTCTTCATAACCATGGAGAGCCTGTTCGGCCGGTTTGTCCGCGCTGGTGACCGTGTCGCCGATTCGCGTATCTTTCAAGGTCTTAATGTTGCAGATAAGATAGCCCACTTCTCCCGCAGACAGACCTTCACATGGCACCATGTCCGGATGCAGGGAACCGACTTCACTGACTTCATATCTGGCGCCAGTGGCCATAAATACGATTTTCTGGCCGGGAGCAATGGAACCGTCCACGACACGCAGGTAAACCACCACGCCGCGATATACATTATAGACGGCGTCAAATATCAACGCGCGAAGCGGAGCCTGCAGTTTTCCGGAAGGCGCCGGAATAAGTTTGATAACCCTTTCCAGCGTCTCCCGTGTGCCCAATCCCGTTTTTGCGCTGACCAGCAGTGCATCGTCCGCCGGGAGGCCGATGACTTCCTCTATTTGACTGCGCACGGAGGGAACATCCGCTGCGGGAAGGTCCACTTTATTGATGACGGGGATAATTTCCAGGTTCTGCTCCAGGGCTTTGTAAGCATTGGCAAGAGTTTGCGCCTCCACGCCCTGGGCGGCATCCACCAGCAGCAGGGCCCCTTCACAGGCTGCCATGGAACGGGATACCTCGTAGGAGAAGTCCACGTGCCCCGGGGTGTCAATCAGGTTAAGCATGTACAACTGCCCGTCATCTGCGCTATATTCCATGCGGACTGAAACGGACTTGATGGTAATGCCGCGCTCGCGCTCAATATCCATGGTATCCAACGTCTGCTCTTTGATTTTGCGTTCATCCACGGCGTGGGTATATTCGAGCAGACGGTCGGCAAAGGTGGATTTTCCATGATCGATATGTGCGATAATGCAAAAATTACGTATTCGTTCTTGGGGTATACTCATAGATTTGCTGTTACACCTTAACCTGCCAGGTCAGTACAATTTCCACCCGTGATATCCCCCACCTAAGACTCCCGCCTTGCCCCATATCATAGCAATGACCGTGTTCTGTACGCAAACGAGCGAGTCTGAGAAACAGGGGATGAGGACTGCGGTTTCCCTGACTGGTCATCGAGATACAAGAAAAGGGCGCCGGACCCCGGGTCGGGATACGGCGCGTTCTAATTTCGGATGTGTGAAAGGAACCATGGGGGTTATTTTCAGGTGAGATGTAAAATCTCCGCACCCCGCCCCTGGGATATCAGGGATTTGTAGGTTTTCAGTGCGCTCTGCGTTGCTGGGTCGGAAAGGAACACCGTCTGTCCTGTCTCTGCGGATAAATAAGCCGCCTGGCAGAGTCTGGTGATCTCCATGCCATAGGCGAAATTTAAAAATCCGTCCTTTCCCTGTTTGAAGTTTTCCACGGCATCCTGTATTTCATCCACATACCCGTACAGGTCGGCTTCATTCGTCTCCACGGTAAGCAGTCCCCGGCTTGCGGTTGCTTTCTCGAGTGCTGTTTCGCTGTCCGCAACCGCCTCGGCCGCTTCATCGCCGATGAATACCTCGAGGGGGGAACGCAGTGAATTGAGTTCAAAGGCGTAGCCGGGTCCAAGCCCATCCATCAGGAGCCGGAGCCCCTGTTTGTCATACATCCAGGAATTGGTAAACTGAGCCTGGACGAGTTGTCCCGTCTCGGGATTTTTGAAGGTAACCATGCCCGTGGCGAAATCTTCGGCGGGGGTTTTGCTGTAATCCACGCCCATGCGCGCCAGCAACTGGGCGCGGTACTTGGGGATGCCCCACTTGAGAAGGGAGGTTACCGCGGTGACGGAAATGGGTTCAAGAAAGGTTGCCGGTTTGCCATAAGGTGTCAGCACATACCAGCCGACGGCAATGGAATGGCAACCCATATCACTGAGCACGCCGCCGCCCTGTTTTGTGGGATCCCAGAACCACCCTTCGTGCGGGCCGGAATGTTCTTCCGAACTTCGGGCAAGCCCCAGCGGACCCATGGTGGCTTGAACCGGAGCGAGTTGCTCCATCTGGGCGCGGATTCCCTTCATATGAATTTGATTTTCAAAATAGGCGGTGGGCAGTTTGGCTTCCTTGGCCAGATCCACCAGCTGTTGCGCTTCGGCAATGGTGCGGCCAAGGGGTTTTTCGCAAATTACGCCTTTCAAGAGAGCGCCTGCTTTGACCGCGTCCACAATCTCCTGCATAATCTGGATGCGCGCGAAATTAGGGGCGAAGATGGCCACCGCATCCACATGGTTGCATAGTTCTCCGACGGAATCGTAAACCTTGCAATCGCCCAGGTCGTTTTTCTTGGCGTGAGCGGCCAGTTCTTCCGCGCCTTTCAGCGCGCAAACGCCCGCAAGGTCAACACCACGAATCTGGGCGACCGCTTTCGCCTGAAATTTGCCGATGAAACCTGCGCCAATGAATCCTAATTTAAAGTTCGCCATGAAACAGTCTCCTTCCGTGCGTGCGGGGTTTTGATTGCCATTTCCCTTGGGGAAAGTTTAGGTCAATTATAGAAAATCAAGGTAGATAAGTCAACGCCTCCGCCATAGAAAGAAGGCGCTCAGACTGCCTCGTTCCACTGTATTTTGTCCGCATATCCCCCTATAGATTTGGATGGCGAATGTGCTTATTCTTTATCCCACTTGGGTTCCAGTTCAAGGTAGAGGATACGGATGCCGCGTCGGACTTTGAATACCACATAAGCCTGGGCGGATTCGGTGATGGATGTCATCTTAGCGCGCACATCGTCCACCGTGTTGACAGGCTGCTGATCGATGGCGACAATCAGGTCGCTGGCGGAAAGTTGGCCGAGTCCCGCCCATCCTCCGGGTAATACCTGTTCGACCAGCACGCCGGTCTGTTCGAGTTTCCATTTTTCGGTGGCACGGTCGAAAAACGTAATATCACGGACGGTGAATTCGAAAATTTCATCCTGATATTTTTTCATTTCCCGGGCAAGTTTGGGCGCTTCACTCAGCGTTACCGGGAGTTTCAGTTCCTCCTGGTTGCGGCGGATACCCAACTCCACGGTATCGCCCGAAGCATATTGACGAATGAGGGCCGATAATTCTTCATGATGCTCGGGGGAGGAAGCCGTCATGGCGTCTCCATCCACGGATACAATCAAGTCTCCCTCGAGCAAGCCCGCTCGCGCGGCCGTACTATCCGCATAGACCTGGGTAATCCTGAAACCGTTCATATCCGGGTGCCCCAGTGCTTCCGCAATATCCCGGGTGATGACCTGATATTCCACGGGCAGCCAGGCCTTCTTTACTTCCATTCCCGGTTCAGTCAAGGGACGCACTCCCACCTTGACCACGGTCAGCAGCAGGTCATTCTTACGTTCGAATTTGGTCAGAACGGGCCGGGGATCTTTACTGTCCCGCATCAACTCCTCCGTGATTTCACGAAAGGACTGGACATTTGTAACCGGTCTGCCATTGACTTCGACAAGGATATCATCGGCTTCAATATCGGGGCGGGCATCGCCTGCAGGCCCGCCGGACTGTACCGAGGTTACCAAAACACCCTCTGTGGTTTTGCGTTTCCGTTCCTGGGCCATTACAAAGGACATGTCCCTTACCGTAATTCCCCAGTAAATCTGCTCGAACTGTTGCAGTTCATAGGTTTCCCTTTCGACAGGGGTGATATTGACCTGCAGATTCTCCCCGCTTCTATCCACGGTGAAAACGGCGGCGTCCCCAATGGGAAGGCATGAAATCAAAAGATTAAAATCAGGAATTTGCACCAGGAAGCGAATGTCTACCGGGACGTTGTTTACGGACAACAGGAGGTCGCCCGAGGACAGTCCCGCCAAGTCCGCAGGGCTGCCCGGAATGATGCTGCTGACTAAGGCACCGGATTCATGGATGTCTGATTTCAGGCGGGGCTGCACGATGATGCCGACCCAGGCTCGACGGATTTTTCCGTTGGAGATGATTTCATCAGCTACGTCCCGGGCGAGGTTGCTGGGAATGGCGCCGCTTAATCCGAGGCGGATCTCATTGATGCCGACCACTTCCCCTTGAATATTAACCAGAGGGCCGCCGGAATTGCCGCCAAAAATCTGGGCGTCATGGGCAAGCCAACGCACCAGCGCGCCTACATCCTCGCCGTCGATGGTGAGGCCGCCGTCACGGCTCATCCATTCCGGCATGGTCATTTCGGTGTTACTGATAATGCCGAGGGTCACGGATTGGGACAGTGCAAGTGGGCTTCCCATGGCTAGGACATGATCGCCCACGCGTACTGCGGCGGAATCGCCCCAGGGGACCACGGGAAATATTTTCGTTCCGTCTGTCTGCAATTTAATGATGGAGATGTCCGTCAGCGGGTCGGTGCCGACCAGTTCCGCACCGTATTCCGACTTGTCGGAAAAGACACATTTTAACTGCTTCGCGTGGCCGGCCACATGGTGGTTGGTAATAATGTGTCCTTCCTGGGTTATGACCACGCCGGATCCTGAAGCCTCGGATTTCATTTCCCGTCCGTTTCGGTAATAGGCTTCAACAACGTCTATGCGCACCAGTGCCGGAGTGACCTGTCCCACGGCGGCCTTAATGGATTCCGCAAGGTCCGAGGGGGTTGTAAGCGTGGACGTGTTTGCTTCACTTTGGGCGAATGCGAGAGAACCGGAAATAACCGAGGTTGCCACAACCCAAAAAGAGAGGATAACTATTCGTGTCATGTTTGCTTTCCTTTGGATGAAATAAAAGGCTTGCAGCCCTAAGCCCCGGGGAAGACTGCCCCTTGGAACGCAGCAATTCTACCATATACGTGAAGGCATATGCCCGTAATAAAACTGAGAACGCATGGCACGGCGTTGGGCTGATGCTTCCGATTGTTGTTCTTTTGGGGAACAACCGTCACATTGCCCCGGATGCAACCCGCGCCGCAGGATTAACAGGGGGGAAGGGAAACTCAGTCCAAGGCGTGAATATGATTACAGCGGGGACATCTAACCGTCGGTCTGGTATACGCGGGCGGCACTTTCATTTTAAGTCCACAGGAGCACTGGAGGAAAAGAAACCCATTCATCCGGCGGACAAGATCACCGGCTTCCCTGCTACGCTGGCGTTCTCCAGGGTCCGGCTGCGGTCCGCGGGCCGTGGCGCCCACCAATGACCTATGGGAAGGTTCTGTCCCTGCAACGGCCAGGGCCGCCTGCTCTTCCGCAAGGGCTGCGGTGGGAATATGAATTTTTCCGGCACCGCTGACCGTAGCCGCCGCGTTCGCGTAAGCCGTATAGGAAGCGCCGCCCCCCATGGAACGGAGTATGCGGATGCGTTCTTCCACCGGCGGGTGTGTGCTGGTCAGCGAGGAAAGCGACCGGGTCTGAGACTCAAGGGGATTGATGATGTACATGGGCGCCATGGCCTTACTGACCGATTCTTTGCTGCCGGGATTGCCGGCGATGATTTCCAGCGCGCTCGCCAATCCTTCGGGGTACCTTGTATAGACGGCGCTGCCAGCATCGGCGAGATATTCCCGTTGCCGGGAACAGGCAAAGTAGAGCAATTGCGCCAGCAGAGGCGCCACAATGGCAAGCACCAGCGCAACGACCAGGAGGATTATGCGAAAAAGGCCGTCATTCCGGTCTGAACGTCCGGACCCATATCGTCGCGAGCCCCGTATATTGGAATACCACATGGCCCTTAGAAAAAGTTCCGTAAGCATAATGATAGCGCCGAGCATAATCCCCGCAAAGGTCATGAACAGGACATCACGGTTCGCGATATGGGAGATTTCGTGAGCTATCACACCCTGCAACTGATCCCGGTTAAGTTTTCCCAG
>Ga0209606_1003096_pt1 | contig 17178 bp, 12 predicted proteins | sample AD_UKC057_MetaG_FD_184412 | JGI IMG/M metagenome (GOLD analysis project Ga0209606, IMG submission 184412) | Active sludge microbial communities of municipal wastewater-treating anaerobic digesters from USA - AD_UKC057_MetaG (SPAdes) (version 2) | ecosystem: Engineered > Bioreactor > Anaerobic >...
ATGATTCTTGAGGACCCCGGGGAAGACGGAATGGTGGGCGAGGCGGGAATCGAACCCGCATCCCCTTGCGGGGAACGGATTTTAAGTCCGTCGTGTATGCCTATTCCACCACTCGCCCACGGCGGTAGTATAGCACCGGGAAAGCCCTTTTTACAAGGGTTTAATTCCCGGAAACATAACTTTTGCCTAGCCTCTCCTGCTTCAGATTTATGAAATAATAAGAAATGCAATAATTTATCTGTGAATCTAAATCCACATTACAGGCAATTACCGATGTTCAGAGCGCCGCGATAGGAAGAATTATTGATTTGTTCACGCGTTTCATGGCAGGATAAGGCTACTTAACCTCTTAGAAAGGGCACAAGGACATGAAGACATTTTTTAACCTCTGTATAATCCTCAGCATCGTGTGCGGGCTGTGCTTCTCCTTCGGAAGGATTGTTCGGGCCGATGACCAGGAAATTCCTGCCACCGACACCCGTCAAAGCGCGCAGGCCGGGGTTGCCTATAACATTTACTTCGGCAGTCTGCACAACCACAGTACCCTCTCGGATGGTGACGGCTCTCCGGATGAGGCGTATGTGTATGCGCGGGACGTGGCGCAGCTGGATTTTTTCTCCCTTGCCGACCATTCGGAATACTTTATATTTAATAGCAACTTCGACAAACTAAAAGAGGCTGCACAGAAATATTATGTCCCCGGAGAATATGTAACGCTGTGGGGCTTCGAGTGGAGCCACACGACCAAGGGGCATATCTGTGTTCATAACACCTCTGATTCCATTAATTCAGTATTTACTCCCAGCCTGACGGATTTTTATGAGTGGCTAAGCGACCACCCTGAAGGCTTCGCCACGTATAATCATCCGGGGCGGCAGGATGATCTTGGAACCGAATTCAACCATTTTGAGTTCAGAGACTATGCGGTCAATCAGGTGGTCGGCATTGAGACATTTAATAAAGGCGACGGGTACGATGAGTATCATTATGTCAATGCCTATGATTCCGGCAAGACCTATCTTGATCTGGCCATTTCCAAGGGGTGGCGGATTGGCGCAACGGGAGGTTTTGACCATCATGGCACGACCTGGGGTACCAGCACCACCTTTCGGACAGGCGTTCTGGCGACGGAATTGACCCGGGAAGCCATTATTGATGCCTACCGCAACCGGCGTTTTTATAGTACGGAAAATAAGGACCTGTACCTTGATTTCCGATGCTCCGGCTATCCCATGGGCTCTCAGTTGACCGGCGTTCCGCTGGAATTTACGGTTTCCGCATGGGATGGCAGCGGGGACCTGGTCCAGGAAGTGCGTCTGTATCGCAACGGCACGGTCTACAAAACGGCACAGGTTGGCGGAACTGATGTTACCGTGTCCTTTTCCGACACCGCCCCCAACGCGCAGGATTATTATTATGTGATAGTCGGCTTGAATGTTGGTGACCATGGCGGTTATCCGGACGAAGCCATCAGTTCGCCCATCTGGTGCGACGATTGCTTCGCGCCGGTGGAAGGCGAAGTCGTTGAGGAGGGCGAAGGCGAACCCTTATGTACGGCGGTGTCTCCCTATGGCCCGGAAGATCCGTGCTACATGGAGGTGATCAATGGGGATTCTTTTTGTTGCTACAACGAGTGGGATGCGCAGTGTCAATCCGATTATAACGCCTGTGCGGGCGTAGAAGGCGAGGGAGAAGGCGAAGGAGAAGGGGAGGGTGAAGGCGAAGGCGAGGGCGAGGGCGAAATCGAAGGGGAAGGTGAAACACCGCTATTCGCCTTGACGCTGTCGGTGGAAGGCCAGGGGGACGCATCCCTGGAACCGGGCACCTATTACTATACCCCGGGCAGTTCTGTCTACTTGTTTGCTGCACCGGCGCCGGGTTGGTATTTCGACCATTGGGAAGGTGATCTGGACGGTGTTGCGAATCCCAACAGTCAGGGCATTGTATTTGTCATGGACCGGGACCGCGCCCTTGAGGCTGTGTTTTTACAGGGTGACTGGCTGCTTGAGATTAACGCCACTGAAGGGGGCGTTACTTCGCCTGCGGCAGGCATTCATGCCCATCTGGACGGTACGGTGGTCTGGCTGTTCGCGGACCCGTCGCCCGGTTTTGCATTCCAGTCCTGGGACGGTGACCTGGTCAGTACGGCGCAATATGTGCCTATTACCATGAACGGCAACAAATCCGTAACCGCCAATTTTGCCCCGGCCGACTGGACACTGACAGTGAGCCATGCCGGTACCGGCAGCGGGGTTACCTATCCGCCCAAGGACACGGTTAAAGGTTTTCTGGATGGCCGGAAAACGGGTATTCAACTGCAGGGTATTACTCCGGGAAGTTACTGGGGCGGCTGGTCCGGTGATGGCACGGGATATGAATACCTTCAGGTGGTTACTATGGACCAGGACCGCACCGTTGTGGCGAATTTTCAGGACACTGGCTACGATCTTTCCATCGCAGTGAGCGGCAGCGGTACCACGAACCTCCCGCTGGGATTCATTCCCATGGCGGCGGGTGCCACGCCTGTGATAGAAGCGATACCGAATGAAGGGTGGTCGTTCGTGGAATGGCAGGGCGATATTGGCGAGGCCGATCCCTTTGATTCGGCATTGACGCTGACTATGGACCAAAACCGGTTGATTACGGCCGTCTTTTTTGAGGATGTTGTTGAAGGAGAAGGCGAACCTGCAGAAGGTGAACCCGTAGAAGGTGAGCCGCTTGAAGGTGAGCCTGTGGAAGGTGAGCCGCTTGAAGGTGAACCCGTAGAAGGTGAGCCGATGGAAGGCGAACCGGTTGAAGGTGAACCGATGGAAGGCGAACCGGTTGAAGGTGAACCCGTTGAAGGTGAGCCAATGGAAGGTGAACCCGTGGAAGGTGAGCCGGTAGAAGGTGAGCCAATGGAAGGTGAGCCTGTTGAAGGTGAAATCGAAGGTGAAAGCGAGGGTGAACTGCCTCTTGCCCATCCTGCAGATATCAATGAAGATTTCCGTATCGTATTGAGCGAAGCGATTGCCTACCTCGCCGGATGGCAACAAGGCAGCAATCCGATTGCCTATGCCATACGAGCCGCCTATCTTTGGCAGAACGGAGAGGTTTATTTTTATGTGCCGGGCATTGCGCCGCCCCTGTGCTGGGTTCTCGCGTCTTAAACCATGAATTCTTAGGCCCAAGGCAAGGGCTTGTGCGGCAAATTAAAAGTATAGAGGTGCGATACTATTGCGGACGCGGACGGGCCGGGTTGCCTTTTTCAGATTGAAAAAAGGCGGTTTTCAGCCAGCGCGTCACACAGTCCGGAATACACGGTGAACAAAGACGGCCCTCCTGAGCGCAGGAGGGCTTTTTTAATGCGTCGCGCCAGGCACCCCTCTCGGAGCAGTAGTTCCAGGGAGGGCCAAGCCTTGGAAAGGGGAGAGAGTGTCGCCTCGGCAAGTTGCCGCCATACATTGCCCATCGGTCGCGGGGTTTCATTCAGGCCGAGACAATGCGAAAAGTCGGGATAGTCCAGGATGGCTGCGTCGCCGTTCTTTATGGCGTCAATTAATACCTGGTGCAATCGCGTTGTGGAGAGGCGTTCCTGTTCTTCCAGGGTGGAAAACCGTTCTTCCGCAAGAGACTTGATAACGGCGCAGATTAATTGAACGATGGCCAGGTCCGCCCGGGGACATTCCTGTATGTCGAGCAGGCGTATTTCAATGGCGTTACGGTCAAAGCGGGCAATGGCCCCGCGGGCGTTGACCCATTCATATCGCAGAATCCCTTCGGCATCCAGGGGCTCCAGCGCTTTATAGATGGGAGAGAGTATATTCGCTTCATAATCCTGTCGTCCGCGCACCGTATCGGGGATGACGTCCCCGGTGATTTCTGGAAACCTGTGGCAGTTTGTGCGATATACTTCCAGGCGGTTGTCCAAGCGTCCGGTGAGCTTGCCGTCCATCACGGGAGAACTGGCTGCCAATGCGGGCAACAGGGGCAGTACCAGGCGTATGGCGGCGTGAAGACGGCGGAACTCCGTGTCGTCGGCGAAGGGAAGATTAATGTGGACGCTCTGCAGGTTCGCCCACCCATGGCCCCGGCAGTCAAAGATACGGTCGAAGGCCTGATAGATTTCGCGGTTGCCATGGGGCCAAAGGCGCATTTCCCGGTACGGATCCATCCAAGGGTGCATGGCGGCAGGCATAAGCCGGGCGTTCCAGCGGCGAAGCAGGTCATTGGCGTGCCGCACCTGTTCGACAAACAAGGCGTCCAGATCTTCCAGACAAGGGACGGGTTCCGGTGTTTTGAATTCCACCACATGTAACACCAGTTCATTCGACCACGCTGCGGCGCCTTCCTTTCCCTCAAGGTACACCTCATTTTCCGGGGTTCCTCCGGCCGCCTGCAGCAACTGGTCCGCCACGGGGACGACACATAATGTGTCCCGGTCCACAATCATGTATTCCAGTTCAATGCCGAAGCCTTCAAAGAGGGAAAGGGGCGCTTGGCCGGAGGAGGAAGGATTATGCCTTGCCATGGCTCACGTCCATGCGGCGGATAAACTCGCGTATCACCGTATCGTACAAGGCGTCCTTTAGGACTTCATCTTCAATCCCCGCGTCGATATTGGGGTTGTCATTGATTTCGATGACGCAAGGACGTCCCTTCACCTCCTTGATGTCCACTCCATACAAGCCGTCGCCTATCGTGCCTGCGGCGCGGAGGGCGGTGGTGATAATGCGCTTTGGTGCGGCGTTCACCGGCAGAGTATCCGCCATGCCGCAGTCCGTGCCGTTGGGCGTATGGTGATTATAAATCTGCCAATGCTGATCAGCCATATAATAGCGGCATACAAAAAGAGGCTGACGGTTCAGGATACCCACGCGCCAGTCAAATTCCGTCGGAATATATTCCTGGGCGAGCAGGAGTTCGGATTCCTTGAAATAGGTGTCCAGGGCGCTGTGAAACTCGTCCTGGCTCTCAAACTTATAGACGCCCAGCGAAAAGGAACTGTCGGGAATCTTCAGCACACAGGGGAAGCCGATGGCCTCCTTGACCTTGTGCGCGGTGTGTTTGCTGATAATAAGGGACTTGGGCGTATTGACGCCATGGCGGCGCATCAATTCGGTCAGGAAGATTTTGTTGGCGCAGCGCAGTATGGAAAGGGAATCATCAATCACCACCAGTCCGACGGATTCGGCGCGCCGGGCGAACCGGTAGGTATAGTGGTTGACGGCGGTGGTATCACGTATAAACAGGGCGTCGTAGCGGTCCAGCTGGGCGTAGTCATACCGGTTTATGATTTCTATTCCCACGCCGTTACGCTCCGCGGCGCGGCAGAACTTTTTGATGGCCTGGGGATTTGACGGGGGCGTTTTGTCCTCGGAACTGTTCAGAATGGCCATTTCATAATGGTAGGGCTGCTGTTTGCCGCGGCGTTTCCAGGTGTGCCGGCCGATATAGCCCGAAATCTGCTCCATGACAAAAGAGCGGTGATGCTCCGGTATATCACGGACCGCGATAATGCGTACATCATCCAGCAGCCATTCCCCCTTTTCCTTGATGAAATAGGCGCGAAAGAAGGGCAGGGGAAACAGATTGAACAACATTTTGGAAAGGGTGCTGTAACGATGGGCGACATTCTTGCCAAAGTAGATGCTGAGCTCGAAGGTGTCACCGTGCACCGTCTTGAAACTGCGCTGAATCTGCATGGTGAGATTATGAGAGGCGCGGCGGATCACAACATTGTGCCGCATGTCCTGGAGCGCCTGAACGGACGGCATGGGATAGTGCCCGCGTGCTGCGGCTACCAAGGAAACATAATAGCCCGTGGACTGGTAGTGGTAGTAGTAGCAACAGTTGAGCACTTTTGCCGTTCCGGCGGTGCTGTAGCGTTCGTCAGAAAGGTAGTCCCTCGCTTTTACCACCTCGACCCCGGGAACCTTAAGGTTCCAGCTTTTGGGGTCCTCAACAATGATGTAGGTATCCATAGTCTCCTGGCGGAGTTGTATCCAACACAACTTTATTGCATGCGCCGTTTTAAAGGAAGGCGGAACAAATCAGAGGAATGAAACAGAAATTTGCGGGTTTCGCCCGGGCCATTCCGCCCCAAAACCATCGTGCTCGAACACCCTATGGGGCGATACTGTACATGAAGGTGCGGCTGAATTCAACTTATCCTACCTCCAGGTTTGCCGCCCCAAAAGAACGGCGTACCTTCCTATTGTTCAATACGGTTCCGGCGCGTATAATACCCGGTAACGTCTCAACCTGAAAGGAGATTCCCCAGTGTACAAATCCATCACAGTGGTTCTTGTTCCTCTTCTGGCATGTTGTTTTACCGCCATGGCGGCGGACACGTTCACACTCCATGTGTCGCCCGGGGGTAACGATGGGTGGCAGGGCTATCGGGCGGAACCGGACGCAACCGGTACGGATGGCCCCCTGGCCACGCTCTCCGGGGCCCGTGACCGCTTGCGGGCCCTTCGCGCGAGTGGAGAACTGCCTGCGGATGCGCCGGTCCAGGTGCTGGTGCACGGCGGGGAATATACGATTACAGAGCCATTAATATTTGAGCCTCAGGATTCAGGAACGGCGACCGGACCCGTAGTCTATACCGCCGCTCCCGGCGAAAAACCGGTGCTTCATGGCGGACGCCGCATCAAGGAATGGCGTGTTGAAAACGGTGTGTGGGCGGCCGATGTGCCTGAGGCAACATCGGATTCCTATACGGTGGGCGCCTTTTGGGTCAATGGCGACCGCCGCGATGCGGCCCGCTATCCCAAGGCCGCCCATACCGCCGGGGACTATCCCGCGCCATCGGATTTCTTTTATGCCGACGGTCCGGTGATGGAGAAGAAGGCGGATTCAGACGAGGAGGTCAAAAGCAGTACCCGCTTCCGGTTCCGCGAAGGCGATGTAAAACAATGGGAGCACCTTGATGAAGCCGTGTTCGTCGTATTCCATTCCTGGGCGACCTCACTGCACCGGGTAAAGGCCTTGGATTTGCAGCAACGTATTGTGGAGTTCACCGGTCCCGCGAGGTGGCATTTCACTTATTGGACCAACGACCAGTGGTACTTTGTGGACCACTTGCTGGATGCACTGGAACTTCCCGGCGAGTGGTGTTTGAGCCGCAAAGACGGCGTGCTGCATTATCTGCCTAAACCCGGTGAAACCCCGGAAACGGTGGACGCGGTTATTCCACTGGTGCGTCAGTTTATTCTTCTGCAAGGCCGGCCGCAGGAGGAATCCTTTGTCTCCCATCTCCACTTCAAGGGCCTTTCCATGCGTTACGGCGATTGGCCCATCGGCCCGTCGGGCCACAGTGACGGGCAAGCCGAAGCCAGCGTTGAAGCGGCGATTCAGGCGGTCGGCGCCCGTGATTGCCTCTTTGAAGGCTGCGAAGTGTCGCATGTCGGCGGTTATGGCGTGTGGTTGCGTGAAGGCTCCCAGAACAACCGTTTGCAGCGTTGTGCCTTGACTGATTTGGGTGCAGGTGGCTTGCGTATCGGAGAAACGGCAGACCCGGCAACGCCCGCGCAGGCGGTTTCCCATAATGTCATGGACAACTGCCTGCTTCATGACGGCGGACGCATCTACCGCAGCGCGGTAGGGGTATGGATAGGGCGCAGTTCCTTCAATACCATCTCCCACAATGAGATTTGCGACTTCCGGTATTCTGGCATTTCAGTGGGATGGTCCTGGGGCTATGCGCCGAGTTCCGCCAATCATAACGTCATTGAGTATAACCACATTCATAATCTGGGCAAGGGACAGTTAAGCGATATGGGAGGCATCTACACGCTGGGCATCTCGCCGGGAACCGTCCTGAGAAACAACTATATCCACGATATCCTTTCCAACGGGAACATCTCCGGCGGCTGGGGGCTTTATACCGATGAAGGCAGTTCTGAAATCCTGCTTACCCATAATGTGGTGTACAACACGCGTACGGGCGGTTTCCATCAGCACTACGGCCGGGAGAACCGGGTGGTCAACAATATTTTCGCCTTCTCGCAACGGGACCAGTTGATTCGTTCGCGTGATGAAGACCATGTATCCTTTTTCTTTGAGAATAATATCGTCTGCTTCAGCCGGGGGAATCTGCTGGGCAGTACCTGGAAAAACGGCAACTATGTATTAGACAAGAACTGTTATTGGGATACCTCCGGCCGTGAGATTACCTTTGCCGGGAAATCCTTCGCAGAATGGCGGCAGGCCGGCTATGACACCCACTCGGTCATCGCGGACCCCGGTTTCGCGGACATAGAAAATCGGAATTTTGCGCTGTCCCCGGATTCACCCGCCGTGGCGCTGGGATTTGAGCCTGTAGATGCCAGCGAGGCCGGGCTCTATGGCGATGAAACCTGGGTGTCCCGCGCTAAAAACGTCTCTCGCATCCCCGCTCCGCCCAAAGAGGAGTGACTACCGCTGCCGCGATGCGTTTCGTTCATGATAATGACGGCTTTGACATCCGCGAAGACTGATTTGACTATGCCGGGTGTGTAGGCGTGTTCCGTTCTTCCATCCGGCGGCGAACTTCCGCTGTACTGACCCGATAGTACTGGCGCCCCAAAAAAAAGCATTCGGTGGTCATGCCCATCCGCCACAACGCATTCAGATAAAGAGCCTGTTGAAGGGAGTCCAGGGCATCCCAGTCGGGGTAGGTGACATTACGCGGAGATAGAATCAAATGCCGTTCTGACAGCTGTTGTACAGTCTCTTTGGCGCCCGGACGCACCCATCCCCAGCCCAGTCGCAAAAGCCCGGAAGTTTCGACGCGCACCGGAAACGGTCCGGTTTTTCCCGCCTGTCTGAAACAGCGTTGCCGCTCCTCCAGATGCGCACGAACAGGGTCCGGCACGGGACACGTCAAACTGACATCCAGACAGGAAACATGATGGCGCGTTATTCCGAAACGGTAAGGCAGGCGCATGACTTCCAGAACACAAGCCAGGCCGGCCACTTCCTCCGCAGGGATGAATAACGCGGCACCGGGCGCGCCGGTCAGCGCGAATCCGTCGCTGTATCCGGTATGGATATACAGTCCTTCAGGCGCTGATTTCAACAGCCAGGACTGTCCCGCATTTTTACGGCGGACTAAGGCGAGGAGGAAGAATAACAGGGCGGGCAACAGGGGTATCCAAGCGGCTTGCCTGGACAGGCCGCTTCCCTTGGGGAGCAGTATGAAAGCGGTCATGCCTGAAAAGGCGAGACCGACATAAATTAATCCACGCCACGATACATCGCGGAAATCGTAAACCAAATGGTGAGAGGGCACTTGGTCCAGGGTGATTAACTTCATGAGGGTTCCGGGTATGAAACTACGCGCAGACCATGCTCTAAAATGCTGCCCAGTGGCGCTTACTGGAATTCACGCATCGCTTCACGCAGTTTGTCCATTACTTCCTGGTTGATTTTGTAGATGCCGGTTCGCATGCTGCTGCGCGCGAACCGTTCGCTCGGATTATCTTCATTTACGCCCCCGATTTCCAGGGTTACCGCTACAGCCTGCGCCGAGGGTTCCGGAGTAATTGTGAGGACTAATACGGGATTGTCCAGACCGTACTTCGCCGCGTCGGCACTGCTGTTTTCGGTGTCGGCGATACCCGACGCGCGCAGCGGGCAGACCGCATCGATCATGGCGCCGATATCGGATTGATTTTTTATCTGTAAACTTTCCGGCGCCGTGGCGACCCACAGATTGTGGCGCCGGGTAATCTCATATTTCCGGTCTCCGTAAACAAGGGTAAGGTCGCGAATGTCCGCTTTTGAAAACCGCAGTATGTCGAGCGACCGGAATGTATTTTCGTCAATATGCAACATATCCACGGCCACCCCGCTCAAGGATACAACCGCGCCATTATCCTGGCGTGCGTAACATTTTTCCGGTTCTTCGGTGTTTCGCGCCAGGAGTATCTCGGACGTGGATCCGTCGTCGAAATGAAGGGCAATGCGGGTCTCCGGTGATTCAAACAGTTGCTGGACGCCTTCGTCTTCCACAAAATCGTCGCCTTCCACCTCCTTGATGAAAGTAAGGAAGGCGTTAATGGCCAGGGCGTTCACGGCTTCGAGGGCGGGTTCCGCCAGACGCCAGGCGCCGTCGGGTGCCTTATCCAACACGAAACGGCCGGGACCGCGCGTGTAAATGAGTTCCTTGATATCGGACACGCGCCGCGTAAGCAGCCGAAGGTCGCGCCATGCCACCGGGGTCGTCGGCAACAGGTTCAAGAGGGGGGATTCAATGACGAAGACACCGTCCTGGTCCAGTATTTTGACAAAGAGCCCCGGGTGTTCCGTGGATTCCTCCGCCGCACCCAGCCAGAGGGTCTTACGCTTGCCGCTTTTGGGGTCCGGGAAACTGATGCGCGCCTTGGCAGGGGACAGTCCATAATCAGCGAGGTTCTCCGGTCGGTCTATGAACTCTTTGCCCACGGCGAATTGTAGTGCTGTCGCCACTTCTTCCACTTTTTCATGGCGGGCAAGGGCCTGGAAAGGCGCCACCACGCGCCAGGGGGCTTCTTTCGAGGCGCGTTCCACCATGATGGTTATCGATTCATCGCCGGTCTCAATGCGGCGTCCCTGTTCTTCCTTGGGAGGACCTGTCCATATCCAGGCAAATTCCAGTTGGAGCAACGGCACGTCTCTGTCTTCAACCAGATAACGGTGGCGCAAATCATATAACGAACGATTCAATTCAAAAAATGTATCGACACCGACCAGGAACAGGGAGCCCTGGTCTACACGCGCATACCGGCAGCGCTGGGTCGGCTCCACATCACCGAAACATAAGCGGATGGAACTTCCCCCGGACAATACAGCCTCAATCTCGAGAGCGGGGGTGTCAAGGCCGTAGGGCGCCAGGTCGGAGGGGGACTCAAGTACCGTGTGTTCATTGGAAAGTGTGGCAAGACGCCCGGCAACCCGGTTCCACATGCTATGGAAAGGGGGGATGGTCGGATTGGGCGCTGTAATATGCCAGTCCGTTTCGGAAAGCCGCTCGGCAATGGAAGCCTCTTCTCCAACGCGTTTGATGGAAAGGCGTTGGATGTCTGCATCGGCGAAGGAAAAGACCTGCCGGGCGACCCGGAGTTGCTCCGCCCGGTGCTGGTCGCGATACCGGGTGCCCGCATACAAGCCAATCAACAGGGCGAGTACCAACACGAGAAACAGGCTGTGACGCGCTTTCATTGGTGGCGTCTCCGCAGCAGATACGTGGCAGAGCCCGCAACCAACACCACCTGGATGGTGAACATGATGGCGACCCACGCAATGGCGCGCTGCTGAAGCGGTGTCAACAGCAGCGGCAGGGAATCGCGACCGGTGGGACGGATGGCGATGAGGTCTTCGCTTTCCGTGAGCCAGGCGAACGTGTTCAACAGAAAATTGACATGACCGGGAACAATAATATTGGCGTTTGAGGCGAAATCGGAATCGCCGACCACTACGACGCGCGCATCCGCGCGTCCGTGCGGGTTCTGGGTTTTATCCAGAGACATTACCGCGGCGGCGGCGATGGGTATGGGGCCCTTGCGTTCTCCTTCATCCCGTTTGGCCTGTCCGGTCTGCAGCAGTTTTTCGGTATCGGATTCTGCCCAGAAATCCGGGGGGGTGCGCAACAGTTCCACCGCCGCGACGCCCTCCGGTGCATCAGGGGCGGCGGATACGCTGCGCATGGCCTGCAGCAAGATGGACTGATCAAAGGACCGGGTTATGGGGTGCAGCAGGCTGTAAGCGCCCCGATAGGACATGAACCCTTCTTCCACCCCTTCGAAGGGGGTGTTGTCCACGGTGAGTTCGGCTTGCCATATATTGTTGCTTTGGTCCGTGACCACCAGGTCGCTGCCGATATGGATGCCGAACCGCCTTTCGAAATAAGGCCGGAGCTGTTCCTTCGCACTGCCGCTGCCTGCGGGTGCGCGCCACGGATCAATCAGCAGCACGAGGCGGCCGCCGTTCATGACAAAGGTGTCCAGTGCCTCTATCTCAACAGGGTGAAAGTCCGCGGACGGATAATTGATGACAATGACATCCGCATCCGCGGGAATTTCCGGATCGCTGATTTTGATAGCCAGCCGTTCGGTCTTATACGACTCGCCGCGCAACAGATTGCCGAACGTGCTGGCGCCTTTTTGCGCGTCTTCATCCATGATATCGCGTTCGTGATGGCCGGTCATGAAATACACCGTCGGCTCGGACGTGCGCAGCACATTAATGAGCGCGTTGGTAAAATCGCGCTCCTCCAGGCGGGGGCTGCCCCCTGTCAACGTGATGACACGCTGCCGTTCACCGGCGCGCAGCACGATGGTTCCCTGCACCGAGGCATGGGTTATTTTCATGGCTTCCAGCCGTGCGCGGTCCACCGTGGGATCCAGCACTTCCACCTTGAGCAGGGGCGTGTAGCGGCGGCATTGCTCGATGAAGCGCAACGTCTTGTCCTGTGCGATGGCGACCAGTTCCTCTTCCACCTGCAGAAAAAAACACAGTACCTCCACTTCCGTGTTCATGGCCTGCAATACACGGACGGTCTGATCGGACAGGTCGCGCCGGCCCTCTTCGGTAAGGTCCCAGGACGCATTCCAGGCACCGAGAAAGAGATAGAGCACGATGCAAATGCCCAGGAATATAACGCTGCTGAAAACAGCGTTCAGGCCGCCCACCGTCCGTTCCTCGAGGGAATGCCGTTCCACCAGGGCAAACAACAGCAATGCCAGCCAGCACAGTCCGCAAAGGACGGCTGCGGCCAGCGGCAGCAACACCAGCGCGGAAAAAAAATGTTGTGTCCACACGAGAAGGTTCAAGGCGACTACGCAAAGCAGCAGGCCGCACCAGCCGGACCATTTCCTAAAATGCATCATGGCAGTCATCCCCTCCAGTTCCTGCTTTCAAATACACGGAAGGTCAGAAACAGGAAGAACGCGCTGAAAAGCACATAATAGCCGATATCCCCGGGGTACACGACGCCCAGCGCCATTTCGCCCGCATGGGTGTCCACCGGCAATTCCAGGATCAGGCCGCGTGTCAGCCCATAGATATGGCCCGCGGCGGCGCGCAGCACCTCGGGCCAGGCTGCCGGCGCCGGATTGGTATCGGGCAACTGGGCGCCCAGGTTGCCGGCTACATAAAAGAGCAGGCTGAGCCCGAAGGTGGCCGTGCCGGAGGTGACCTGGTTGCGCGCCAGGGAAGAGACAAAGAGCCCCAGGCTGATAAAGGCGGCGCCCATAAGGAATACCGCCAGCAGTCCGAACACCAGGACCGCCGGTTCGATGGGCGCCAGACTGCCCAGCAACGAAAGGTGAACGCCGATGATCAGGAGCATCACCAGCAGCATGGCCAGGCCCGCCAGGTATTTGCCGAATATGATGTCCCGGTCGCGCAGGGGCCAGGTGAGCAACAACTCCATGGTACCCCGGTTTTTCTCCTCGGCCACCATGCGCATGGTCAATAAAGGGCTCAGGAACATGAACAGCATGCCGCAAAATACCAGGTAGGGGCTCAGCAGGGTCTCGCCCAGGTCCGGCGTGGTGTTATAGCCGTAATCGGTGGGGGCGATAGACATCTTGGAATAGCCAATCAGCGACAAGGTGAAGGCGATTCCGGAAATGACCGCGAACATGCCAACCACCACATAGCCTACCGGTGTGAGAAAATACCCGTAAAATTCCCGGCGGAAAACAGCCAGCATACGTTTCATGGCGCAGCCTCCCCGGTGCCTGCCTCGAAGGAAACCGCCGCCATAAAGGCCTCTTCAAGCGGTTTGCTGCCCGATGCCGTGAACTGGTCCATGCTCGCTTCCGCCACAATACGGCCGCTGTTGATGATGATGACCCTGTCGCAAACCATGCTGACTTCGGGCAGGATATGGGTGCTTAATAGTACGGTATGCTCCCGGCCCAATTCCTTGATGAGGCTTCGAATTTCCACAATCTGTGCCGGGTCCAGGCCCACGGTCGGTTCATCCAGAATCAAGACCGGGGGACTGCCCACCAGCGCCTGTGCCAGGCCGACGCGCTGGCGGTAGCCCTTGGACAGATTGCGCAGCAACCGCCGGCGCATGGGAAGCAGTCCGCACCGTTCCATTACGCGTTCCGCTTCTTCATGGCGTTGGCGGCTTTTCAGGCCTTTTGCGGCCCCGGCATACGCTAAAAAATCCGTTACCACCATGTCTTCATAGAGCGGAACATTTTCCGGCAAATACCCGACCTTGCGTTTGACTTCCAAAGGATGTTCATGTACTTCCACACCGTCTACGCGGGCTTCGCCGCTGCTGGCCGGGAAAAAACCGGTCAGGATGCGCATGGCAGTGCTTTTACCGGCGCCGTTCGGACCCAGAAAACCGACGATTTCATTGCGGCCCACATGGAAAGACGCTTCTTTCAATGCGGCGACGGTGCCGAAGTATTTGGTCAGTCCTTTCGCTACAATCATGCCAGTGGTTCCAATATCAAAGGCGTCATGGCTTGACGCTTTCCCCGGGAAAGAAGAATAAAACACCTGCAACCCGTGCATTGTATATCAATGCCGGCCCTCAGCCAAAACGGACAGCAGCAAGGCGAGGCCTGTTCATGAACCGTAAGCGTGTGTGTAACGTCTGGAGCGTTTCACTTCTTCGCAAGGACAGGAAGTATGCGGGCTGGTTCCCGAATTCCATTTGGGGACGCGTTACCAAGGGCAGGCGGGTTCATGTCTCCACTGATTTTCGGCCATGGCTTGTATTTTACTCGGTTCATTGTGTTTAATGTACTTGGTGGCTTCGGTCCGTAAACACATGTTGTGGTGATATGCCGCGTGGAATAAAAATGAAAGCCGAAATTATCAACTATATCAATTTATGGATTGCCTCTTTCAAGCGGGGACGGCAATTCATTGCCCATGACATCTGGCGCATCGGGTTGCCGGGCGAGGTCGTGCCCAATGGCCTGATTATCAAGCAGATTCGTGCGATTATTTTGCTTGCGCGTGGACTTGTGGAGGAAACCCTGCTGTTGCGTGCCTCGGCGCTTACCTTCGCCACTTTACTGTTCCTGGTTCCTTTCCTGGCCATGATGTTCTTTTTTATCCAGACATTCAACCTCGGGGACCAGGTCTATGACCGGATGGACGACCAATTACTGAAAGCGGTGACCGCCTTGCGGCCGGCTGAAAAGGAAGAAGGAGAAGGGGGGGAAGAGGGGGAACTGACGTCCCTTCCGTCGCAGGGGGGAGGGGTGGGCGCTATCCCCGCCGATGAGTCGGGCACACCCGCGCTCAATGCGGAGGGCGCGGAACCCGGAAACAAGGACGAGGTGTTAAAACAACAGATGATAGGGTTGGTGTTTCCCATTCTCTCCGAGGGGCACAGTATTACCGAAGATCCCAAGTACACCAACCCGGTCAAAATATTTGTCGGCCTGGCGGAAGAAGCCGGAAAAAGCTCCCATACGGTGGGTGTTTCAGGCCTGTTGTATGTGCTGATTGCCGTCTTCGGTTTTATGCGCAACGTGGAATATACCTTGAACCGCATCTGGGGCGTCAAACGCCAGCGTAACCTGTTGCTGGTGATCAGCCACTATTTGATGATAACCTTCCTGCTTCCCTTCGTGGCCGCCAGTATCCTGGGCATCAGCGCCGCGCTGGAGAGCCAGTATATCGTGGACATTATGGGGCCGCTCACCCTGCTTGCCCGTGGCGCCCAGTTCCTGATGCTCTGGATGTCCTTCACGCTCGTTTATCAGTTTGTTCCCAACACGAAGGTACAATTGCGGTACGCGCTACTGGGTGGTTTTGTGGGTGGCATTCTGTACATGCTGAATTCCTGGGCATATGTAAAATTTCAGATCGGCCTTGCCAACTACACCTCTTTCTTCTCCGCTTTCGCTTTGTTTCCGCTGCTGCTCATGTATATTTATATCAGTTGGCTGGTGCTGCTCTTCGGTTCACTGGTGTCTTTCGCATATCAGAATGAAAAAACGTTCGCGATGGAGCAGCTTTCCGAAAAGGCGCCTTTGGCTTATCGTGAAGCCCTTGCCGTGCGGCTCATGATTGAATTGTCCCGCCGTTTTAACAAGGCGCTGTATCCGCTTGACGTTAAAGAGGCGGCGGAAAACTGGAATGTGCCCACCCGTTTGTTGAGTGATACGCTTGATGTCCTGGTACAAGCGAAGCTTGTTGTGGCCTGCGCGGGCAATCCGGTGACCTATCAACCCGCCCGTTCCACCAGCTTGATTCGCGTGGTGGATGTTGTAAATGCCATCAGGGAGGACGGTCAGGATCCTTCCATGCTGCGCAACGACGAAATCTATCGGCCGGTCTACAGGGGGCTGAACATGGCTTCGCCGGATATCATGCAGGCGGACATCCACCAACTGTCTAAGCAACTATCGGACCATTCTGAGGAATGATGCGTTTCCCAACGTGTACAGGACAGGAACTCTCATGCGACTCAAAGACAATACCGCTTTAATCACCGGTGCCGGCAGGGGCATCGGCAGGGCGGTCGCCCTGGCGTTCGCCGGAGAAGGATGCCATGTGGCGCTGGCGGCGCGCACCCGCGACGAATTGGAGGATACAGCGAAGGAGGCGGGCGCCTTCGGCGTGCAAACCCTTGTGCTTCCCTGCGATGTCGGGATGCCCGAAGAAATCGAATGCACCGCGCGGGAAACACTGGGGATTTTTGGCCGCGTGGATATCCTGGTCAACAACGCCGGCTATGCCACTTTCAAGCCGGTATGGGAAATCACGCCGGAGGACTGGAGCCGTTCCCTGGACATTAATCTCACCAGCGCCTTCTTATTTACCCGGGCGCTGCTTCCCTCCATGATGGCGCGCCGCAGCGGGCGTATTATCAACCTGTCGAGCGTGACGGGAGTGAAGGCGCTTCCCGAGCAGGGGGCCTATTGCGCCGCCAAGCATGCCTTGAACGGATGGACGAAGAGCCTCGCCCTGGAACTGCGCCCTTATAACATAGCGGTACATGCGGTGTGCCCTGGCGGCGTGGATACCCGTTTCTCCCGCGAGGCCATGCCGCACCGGGACAAGACGAACTGGATGACGCCGGAGGACATCGCCCACACCGTGTTGCACCTGACCTCCCTCAGTCCGCGGGTCGCCCTTGATATCATCAATCTGCGCCGTTTTGACGGCGAACCGTTGGCCTGAGGTTGCCCATGGACGATCATGAACCCGAGCACGCCTATACGAAGCACTTTGATTTCTCGAGGTTGG
>Ga0209606_1003099_pt1 | contig 17174 bp, 10 predicted proteins | sample AD_UKC057_MetaG_FD_184412 | JGI IMG/M metagenome (GOLD analysis project Ga0209606, IMG submission 184412) | Active sludge microbial communities of municipal wastewater-treating anaerobic digesters from USA - AD_UKC057_MetaG (SPAdes) (version 2) | ecosystem: Engineered > Bioreactor > Anaerobic >...
GCGTTTCTGCACGCTTAGCATGTGGTGACAGAACAGGCAATTTTGGTCTGATGGGCGGCGGATCTTCAGATGGATCTTGCCGTCTGCGCCGAACATGTCCTTGTTGTAACTCAGGCGGGGGATATCGCCGTCTTTGACCGAGCCTTCGACGCTGGCGAACCCCGATGCCTCGGTTGCGGCCCACTTGAAGTTATATTTCTTCAACTGCTGGGCCCGCAGCGAATACTCGTAAGTCTCGAGATGGCAGATCAGGCAGTCGGGCCCCGCTACGCCGCTCCGATGCCATTCGGCGCCGAAATAGTCTCCGTCATAGAAGATTGAAATGCCCGGGTCCTGGGCCTGGACCACGTCGTACCGGCGCCCTACACGGTCATACTCGGCGGGACCGCCCCCGGGATGCAACACGCCTTCATTCTGCACCCATTCGAAGGGCGTCTCGTCAACGCTGTTGGGGTCGTCGAAGCTCAGCGGCGATACCTCGCGCTGCTCGAACAACCGCCATTTGCCAAAATAGGCGGGACCCTTGTCAACGGGGGTGTGCTCTCCCCGCTTGTTGGGAGGAAACAGCTCATCCGCACCCATTTGGAAATGGTAGCCCTCGGTGATGCGCTGGACGTCGTGGCAGGCTGGCCCCCCGCAGGTCTGGCGGAAACTGACCGGGCGGTTCACGTCTTCCTCGATCGTGGGGTCGATGATCTTGTTGTATTCATCGCGCAGGTAGAAGGGCGGGCACGACTGTGGGAGCAGCGGGATGATGTCCGCCGTCTGAGCCAGACCATCCTTGACCAGCTCTCTCCCGACATATTTCTCGAGGTCTCGCGTGCTATTTGGCGCCGCGGCCTCCTCGGCCGCCATCGCGACAGCGCCGAACGCCACGGTCCCCATGATGAGTGCCCAGCGGAATGCTGACTTGCGCATGCTGACGTGTTCCTTTCCCGAACCTATCGAAGGAATCAATCCGGACTACTCCCTGTTAGCTCAAGCGTGGCCGTGCGGTTTTGCCCGGCCCTAGCGGAAATGCATCTACCCCCTCCCCCTCGGCGCGGCATTCCACTGCATCCGAATGCTTGCGCGGAGCGTCCCGCGGCGCCCGCCCGAACTGACGCGGCGGGAGAGAGACTACAACAAGGAGGGGCCACTCGCGCGGCCCACTCCATGTTTACAGTTTACACTTTAACCGGCGGCCCGTACATCGAGGTGTCGTCGGTCTCGAAATCGAACTGGTACCACTCGGGCTTGATCTTCACCTCGGCGACTTCGCCCTTCGCGGCCTGGCGCATGGCCATCATGCCGCTCAAAGCGCAGATGGCCGACTTGAGTCCGACCATCACATTGGCCCGGGGAGTGCCGTTGTTCATGACATCGCTCGCGAACGCCTCGAACTGCAACTGGTCGACGCTGCGGTCGGTATCGACCAGCACCGGCTCGGCGTTCTTGACGGCTTCGTTGCTCAACTCGCGCGTGCCGCCCGTCGTGACGATGATGGCGTTCTCTTCCGCTGCGTCCTTCCGCCCCTCGGCCGCCCACTTCACGTCGGCGGTCGCTTCGCGGTAATACAGACAGCCGAGCTCGGTCAAACGCAGCGTGCCTTTGTCGCCCTGCATCCATTCGCTGGCGCCGCGCTGCGCGTTGGCGGTGATGCTTGAATACATGGTCCTTACACAGTAAGCGTCATTGCGCGCATCCGTGTGCAGTTCGCCCCGTGCCTCGATAGGCTTGTGCGCCCGGCTCTTGCCCGGCTCAAGACCGTATTCGAAGCAGACATTGATGTTGTCGAATGCCGTGCGGCCGTCGCGCCAGTAGTCAATGCCGCCATATCCGACCACTCTCGTCGGATTCGCGTCAAGGTACCAGTTCACGACATCGAGGGCGTGGGTAGCCAACTCAGTCATCAAGCCGCCCGAGCGCTCGGTATAGATGCGCCAGTTGATATGGCCATCCATGATGAGCCGCTCCTTCTCGGCGTCCGACATCTTGCTGAAGTTCGGGTGATAACTCATCTGCTTGCTCAAGTAGTCCCACACGAGCGCCTTCATCTCGTCGTCGAAACTTGTAGCCGGCGGGAGGGGCCGGAGCCAGTCGTTATTGCGGTGCCACTGGGCGTCGATATGGTGGATGCGCCCGATGATACCCTCGTCCCACACGAGTTTCAGTGCATGGTTGTAGTCGGGGTTGTACCGGCGCTGATGACCGATCTGGAGAAATTTGCCCTTTTCGTGAACCTTCATCACGAGGTCGCGGTTCTGCTGGACGTGTTCCTCGAGCGTGGCCTGGGGCCCGGCATAGCACATGGTCTTCTCGCAGAACACATACTTGTCCGCGTCGAGGCAGTGCATCGCGATATCATGATGGGTGTCAATGGGCGTGGCGATGACCACCGCATCGATTTCTTTGCCGATCTCGTCGAGCATCTTGCGGTAGTCGCGATACTGTTTCATGTTCTTGTCGCGTCCGGCGACGATCCATCCGCCTTGAAGATGGGGTCCGTAGACGTCGCACACTCCTACGACCTGAATGTTCTTTGCGCGCGCGAGGCCGTCACGCAGATGCAGGCAGCCCTGGCCGCCCGTACCGATGCTGGCCACGCGCACTTTTTCGTTCTGCGCATACGAGAACGGGGAATACCCCGATGCAATCATCACACCGGCCGCCGCGCCCGCGGTAGCCATGAAATTGCGCCTCGAAAGTTTATGCTTGCTGCTGTACTTTTCCTTCATGACCACTCCTCATGGCGCATCAAACCCAATACGCCTCGGTTCAAGTTCGCCACCCGTGTGAGGCACAAGTATAGCCCGCACACCGGGGTGTTCCCTGCAATACTCTCGGGTCTTCTCGACGCCCATGACGAAGAACGCCGTGCTCAGAGCGTCGGAAAGTGTACCCGAAGGCACGATAGCAGTCGCACTTACCATGCCTTCCACCGGCAGGCCCGTGCGCGGATCGAAAATGTGGCAGTACTTCTTACCCTCAAGCTCGAACCACTTCTCGTAGCTCGCGGAAGTCGACAGGCTCTCGTCCTTAAGACACACTTCATCAATATACTTATTCGTATTATACGGGTTTCGAATACGCACTGTCCACCCGGGCTCCCCCGGAGGGGCGCCTATCGCAAGCACGCTGCTGGTGCCCCCGTGCAGAATACCTGAACTAACCCCATAGCTCCGAATGACTTCCGCCGCGACTTCCAGGGCGAGACCCTTCCCGATGCCCCCGAAATCGAGGTGCATGCCTTTTTCGGAAAACGCGACCGTGCGTTCCCCCTCGTTCAGCGTGACCTTCTCGAGGCCCACGCGCGCCACGGCCCCGCGCAGTTCTTCATCGGAGGGTAAGTGACCCTCCCCCTTGTAAAACCCCCACAGTTCGACCAAGGGCCCAACTGTCACATCGAACGCGCCGCCGGTTTCGGCGTACACCGTCTTACACGTCTGGAGAAGGTCAAAGACTTCCGGAGAGACCCGAACCGGTTCCTCAGCGGCGTGCCGGTTGATGTAGGTGGTCTGGCTCTGCGGTTTCCACTGGCTGATTTGTTCCTCGAGGTCGCGCACGGACGCGATGGCCAGGTCGGCTATCCGCACGATCTCGGCGGTGCTTTCGGCTCCGGGCCCGGTATACAGCGTGAACTCGAAATCCGTGCCCATTGCCTGGTAGCGCATGGTCTGCTGGAGGCGTTCTCCCGAAGCGCCGGCTGCCGCCGCGGACGTTTCAAGCGACTCGGGACCGGCAGCAGTTTCGGTCGGCGGCGTCGCGCTCGCGGAAGGGTTTGCGGGCTCCGGGCCGGACGCTTCGGGCGAACATGCGGCCAAACCCGCAACGCACCCCAGAATGGCCGGAAGGAGGCCAATTCGTGCACCGAGATATCCAAATCTCTGTCTCATTTCGCTTCACCGAATTCCAATCACCACGGCTGTCACAAGAGTCTATCAACTGAAAATGAGCGCTGCAAGAAGGAAGGGAGCAAAGGGACAAAAATGCGACTAGAGGTGCTCACGCAGACCTCCGGAACCTTGCAGGCATCGACAAATCCGGCTGGCCGCCTGAGGCCTCCTGGCTCGTCGGGCTGGTCTGACCCGTTCGACAATCCTGGACAGGATGCCAATGCTGCCATAAGTGCGCCCCAGAGCGCGCCGTCCGCCACGCGTGGGCCGTGTAGGACCCGTTTCCTTATCTTCGTGCGGCGTGTTACCATTGCGCCAACTGATAGTGATTCAAGAACCATGAGCAATCAGACAGTAATTGGCATTGATTGCGGCACGCAAAGCCTGCGCGCGGCGATATACCGTACTGACGGCCACGTCGTGGCCCAAGCCTCCTCTTCCTACCCGACCTCCCTCCCGCATCCCGATTGGGCGGAGCAGAATCCTGACGACTGGTGGCGCGCGCTCGAGGACGCCGTGCGCGCCTGCCTCGGCCAGGGCGGCGTCAAGGATTTCGAGATCGCCGCATTGGGCATCGACAGCACATCCTTTACCGGAGTGTGGTGCGAAGAAGACGGCACACCGCTGCGGCCGGCCGTGTTGTGGATGGACCACCGGGCTGCGCGCGAAGCAGACGAGGTCGCCGCGTCACGCCACCCCGTTCTCGAGCATTCGGGATGGCGCGTCTCCTCCGAATGGATGCTCCCCAAGGCGATGTGGATCGCGCGGCACGAGCCGGAGGTCCACGGAAGCGCGGCACGCATCGCCGGGGGCGCTGATTGGCTGGTTCACCGGCTCACGGGAACCTGGAGAACCTCGACAGGCGGCGCAGCGAGCAAACGGCACTGGACGCCCACGGGCGGATGGCCCCGTGAGCTGTATGCGCAGATGGGCGTGCCGGGTCTCGAAGAAAAGAACCCGGATCACGTGCAGTACATGGGCGAACCGACAGCCCCAATGCTTCCGGAAGCCGCCGAAGCGCTGGGGTTGTCTCCCGAGTGCATCGTCGCGCATGCCGGTATGGACGGCTGGGTCGCGCCAATCGGCAAAGCGTGTCTTGAACCCGGAACCGCTTCTCTCACTCTCGGCACTTCCACCGTCATGGTTCTCGAGACCGTCGACCGGATAGTCATTGACGGCATCATGGGCCCGTTTCCCGAAGGCATTCGCAAGAACCGCTTCACTTACGAAGCGGGTCAGACCTCGGGCGCCGCAGTGGTCGGATGGGCGCTCGAACTTATGGGTGTGGCGCCCAATTCCGATGCGTACGCGCATCTCGAACGCGCGGCCAGACGCATTCCGGCGGGTTCGCAGGGCATCGTGGTCTTTGACGCCTGGCGCGGCAACCGCACCCCCTATTTTGATGCCGCAGCCCGGGGCGTGGTCTTCGGATTGACCCTCGAACACACCCCGGCCCATGTCTACCGCGCCGTGCTCGAGGGTTGCGCCTTCGGCATCCGCAACGTGGCGTCTCGGATAAGAGACGCGGGGCACGCCATAGACGAATTCCGCGTCTGTGGAAGCGGTGCCGCAAACACACTGTGGACCCAGATCATCGCGGATGCCACCGGAATCCCGTTGCGCGTGTCAGCAGAGAAGCATGCGACATGCCTCGGCGCGGCGGTGTGCGCAGCCGCGGCAGCCGGCCTGTTCCCCTCCCTTGCCGAAGCAGCTGCCGCCATGGCGCCCGCGTTTGAAACCGTAATGCCCCAAACGGGTATACACGCGTATGACGATTACTTTTCCGCGTACCTCAAGATTTACGAGAAGACCTGCGGTACAATGGCACATCTGTCGGCACTTACGGGAGACACGAGACCCGGGAGAACAGGAAACTCAAAATGACGGGCGACATTGCACCAGGCGCTCCTTTGCGCCTGACACGAAAACAATTGGCGCGCATGATCGACCATACACAGCTTCGCGCGTACGCCACCCAACTCGATATCACCGAGCTCTGTGATGAGGCGGTTGCGTTCGGCTTTGCATCCGTGTCCATAAACCCTGTTTGGACATCCTACTGCGCGAAACGGCTGGCCGGCACGTCCGTAGTCGTGGATCCCACGGTGGGTTTTCCTCTCGGCGCGAACACGGCCCGAATCAAGCTCGAAGAGGCCCGGGAGGCCGTGCGCTGCGGGGCTCAGGAACTCGATATGGTCATTAACATCGGCGCGCTGAAATCGGGGTACCCCGACTACGTGGAGAAGGAGATCGCCAGCATCGTGAGAGGGGTGCGCGGCGTCCCTGTGAAGGTTATCCTGGAAACCAGCTACCTCACTACCGACGAGAAGGTCGCGGTGTGCGAAATGAGCCTGCGCTCGGGCGCCGCGTTCGTGAAAACGTCCACGGGTTTCGGGGACGGCGGCGCTTCCGTTCAGGATGTGGTCCTGATGCGCGAAGTCGTTGGCGGCCAGATGGGGATCAAGGCCGCGGGCGGGGTGCGCACCTACGGCGATGCCGTCGCCCTGATCCAGGCGGGAGCGACGAGGATCGGCACCAGCACAGGGCCCAACATACTCGATACGGCGCCCCAGTAAGTCCCGGCAGAAAGCTCAGGGTTTGCCCATCATCTTGATGAATGTCTGCAGCAGGTCGGTGTCAAGCTCTTCTGACATCTCGTGCTTCATAGTATTCAGGGCGTCGAACGAGCTGACCGCGCCTTTGTACGACCGCTTGGTGGTGAGGGCATCGAAAATATCCGCAATGGTGCACATGCGAATGAGGAGAGAAAGGCCGTTGGCTTTGCGCCCTTCCGGGTAACCGCTGCCATTGACCTTTTCGTGGTGATAATGCACCACTTCCATGGCCGCAGGGCTAATTCCTCCGTGACCGTCCAGAATCCGGCACCCCAATTCGGGATGGCGTTTCATCTCCTGCCACTGCTCGTCCGTCAGCTTGCCTTTACAATTCACGATAGACGGGTCGAGCAGGCTCTTCCCGATATCGTGCAAGAGCGCGCCCGCGCCGAAGTCCTTAACCTCCTTTGGCGAGAACGTGCCCGACCGCTGGGCCAGCGTGATGCTGAACACAAACACGTTGATGCTGTGGGTATACGTATAATAGTCGTACGACGTAATGCGTAAGAGCTGGGCAAACGCGGTCTTCTCCTGCGACAGGAATTCGTAGGTCAACTGCACGTACGCCTTGCTGCGGTTCACGGTGTCTCCCGCGCGAGGGTCCGCAAATACTTCGCGCAGGAGAAACCGGCCGGAGTCGTAGACCACGTCCGTCTTATGCTCGAGGGACATCTCGGGGTCGGCCAGAATGGCCCCGAGGTTCTTCTCAAGATACCGCAGGTAGGCTTTCTCTTCCCGGGAATCGACAAACAGGTGTTTGACGTTGTTGTCTTGCAGCCGGCGGCGATCTTCTTCCGTGAAAGGCAAATGCTTCTCTCGGTAGAGCACCGGTGGCTGCCCGCCGCCGGTTCGGAGGTATAAATTGAAGCTGGTGACGGTCTCATCCCGCAAGCAATCTACCGGCACCGGGATAAGCTGCGCAGGCTCTGAGACTACGGCATCACCCTTCAATCCCATAGGGAATCCCCCTGCGACTTGGACCACTGTCCACAATTTGCATTATACCCTCATAAGCGCATTTCTGACAAGAATACTCCCCTTGCCGCATCTTCCAAGAGGTGGCAAGGGGCAGACGGCGAGGCAGACAGCGCCGCGACAAAGGGGTAACCCAAATGATAGGAATGTATTAGACGCGGGGGGCGCAGTCCCGGAAGCGACTCCGGAAGCATCCCTGGGCAGCCTATTTCCCGCCCATTTGTCTGATGATCTGGGTGGTTGAGTGGCCTTCGACGCCTGGGATAATTGCGATCTCGCCGCCGTACCCCTCGACGAGGCGGCGCTCCTCCTGCACGATAGTATCGAGCGAATAGTCCCCGCCCTTGGCATATATGTCAGGCCTGAGGATCTCGAGCTGTTTCATAGGGGTAGGTTCATCGAAAAGCACGATGTAGTCGACGCATTCAAAGGCCGCCAGGACAATCGCCCGGTTCCCCTGGTGAATGATGGGCCGGTCCGGACCTTTGTTCATCTTTACGGAGACGTCACTATTAAGCCCGACCACTAACACGTCCCCGAGCGCGGCCGCTCGTTGGAGATACGTGATATGCCCGACATGAATGATGTCAAAACATCCGTTGGTCCACACAATGCGCTTACCCTCTCTGCGCAAGCCCTCCAGAATGCGCTGGAGGGTATCGACGGTCTTGAGCTTTGAGGGCGCGCCCGATGCGGTGAGGGCATCGCGCAACTCATCGTTCGACACCGTAACCACGCCCGGCTGCACCACCGCCACCCCTGCCGCTGCGTTCCCCAAGACCGCGGCGTCCTCAAGCGAGCCGCCCGCGACCAGCGTCAGCGCCACCGCCGCGGTGACCGTATCCCCGGCCCCGGTAACATCCACAACCGCGTCCGGCGAAATGGTGATGGGCACATCAACGGGTTTCTGGTTTGGCCGGCACACGCGAATACCCTGGGGCCCGCGCGTGATCAATGCATTCTTTGCGACCTTCAAGAGTTTCGTCGCGGCTGCTTCAAGGCTGGCCTCGTCCACGACATCGATCCCGGCGCCAATTCCCGCCTCGCGATCGTTCGGAACGATAACATCGAAGCCTTTGAGCGCTCCCGCGCGGGAGCGCGAATCGCCCACTGTCAACAATTTGTGCTTCTTCGCGCAGGCCACAGCGGTCGCGAGCACGCGTTCGGTCGCCACGGAGGATACCTGGTCGACCACCACGATGGTGTCGACCTCGGGCGCGAGTTTCTCAATGTTCGCGACGATTTGGTCCTCGATAGCCCCGGAGATGAAAGTGGGAGACGGGGTATCGGTGCGCAGAATCTCCTGGCTAGGGATATTGAATCCGCCGGCACGCAGTTTGCCGTAGGTATTGGTTGGCCGTGAGGGGTCCGTCACGACGAAATCCGTGTTCACGTTGCGCACCGCGAATTCGTGCCGCACGATGCCCGCATTCACGTCATCGCCCACGTAACCGAGCATGTACGTCGTAGCGCCCAGGGATGCCACATTGCACGCGGCATTGCCCGCCGCACCCGGATTATGCCGGCGCTCATGGACTTCATACACCGGGATCGGCGCCTCGAGGCTTACGCTCGTCACGGCCCCATAGACGTTCTCGTCAAGGTAAATATCCCCTACCACCATAACGCGCGCTTGTTTGAAGCGGCTCACTAAATCGGTGTAACTCATACGGCCATCAGCTCCCCGTCGGTTCCTTTGATCACGGTCCCTTGCGCCGCGATTCGAGGCGCAAATTACAGCACAATCCCGGCCGAAACACAAAATGGGGACATGTACCAAGCGCCATCTTCGGCGCGGTTACGTCTCCCCTGCTCTCTCAATCTCACCGTTCCCGCACCACAAAAAACCGGTCCACGTAGACCGTCTCGACTTGCTCGGGATTGTTGACCGGCGATACCCAGAAATACATGCCCGCCGAGAGGTTGTGGGTGCCCAAATCAAGGGTCTTGTATTCCTTCCCGGCCACTTCGGCTATTGGCACGCTGCGTTGCATGACATGTTTCTGCCCGCGGGCGTCGTAAATGCCTACCGCCAGAGCCGTACCCGATTCAGCCTTTGCGTCGCAACGAAGTTCCGCGTAACAGTGCCACGGGTTCGCATCGGAGGCTTCCTCGCGAATCTCATATTGTATCGCCCATTGGGTGTGGTTCGACGGCATGCACGCCGCGGCCTTGTCGGCGGCGGCGGCATCGTCCACGAGATGGCTCCACCCATTATCCACGCCGTGCAGATTGAACCGGTTGTCCTCGATGATCATGTAGTCCTCTTCCGGCAGGCCTTCACAGGCCGCCGGGAGCGGTCCTGCAGGCCGGAAACGAAGGCGCATCATCTGCGCGTACTGCTCGAAGGCCCCGCCTTCCCGGTAGCTGTTCGCGGAAAACGCGTTGGCCCGCGTGATGAAATCCTCCGCAAACGCAACTGGCTCGGGGGGCAATGGAATCGCGGCGCCGGCTTGCTTTGCGGCACGCGCCAGGTCGTAATACCGGTTCAGAAGTACGGCATCGAGGGGCATGCGCGCCCGGGCGGCGCGCCTCGCGATAACCGGGTCGTCCTTGACGCGCTGTTCAGCCTCGTTGAACAGTTCCGCCGCGCGGACTACGTCCTCGAGCGGAAACCATTCCGATGTATCGGGCATGTAACAGCGGAGGTACACGCCCGACCACGCCGCCGCGTCGTGAATGAGGTCGATGTACCGGCGCAATGGAGCCGCCGCAAGCCCGTAGTAGCCATCGAGGAATTCGTTGATGAGGGCGTACTCGTCCCGCGAGGGGTCCCACATCAGATGCGCCAGCACCCAGGCGCGCAGTTCGGGGAAATCGCTGATCGAGCAGCTCGAATCCCCCTGCTCGAACAGCCCCACCGCGTTGTTCTCTACAAAGAACCGGATGTTCGGGGCGAGCACCCGCATGTTGGGATGCGGCATGATGTAGTCGCGGAAGTTTGTCACGTAATCCCAGACGAACAGGCGCGGAGCAATGGCGCTCCACGCCTCCATGTCGCGTTTGAATGCACCGTTCTGAGGACCCATCGCCAGCGGCTGCGAATAGGAGCACTCGATCGAGCATAGACGAATGATGACGTTGTGACGCGGCGTGACGCCAACGGGCGCTTTCCGTGTGTATTGGTACGCGAGGGTCTCGATCAGGAAATCGGGGTACTCCTTCTCGATCTCCGCCGCCACGGCGTTCACAAAGTGCAGCAACGACCCTGAGGGCGACCCCGCCGCGTCGTCCAGGGCCTTGCAGTTCGCGCATTGGCAGTTCCCGTGACAGTCGTTTTGCGATATCGAGATGATGCCCGCCTCGGGACTCTTCCGAATCCATTCCAGGGCGTTCTTGACGAATTCCCCGCGCATCGCCTCGTTCGTGAGGCACAGTTGCGCACCCTCGGCACGGCGTTCGCCGCCAATCTCGCTATACCAGTCCGGATGCTCGCCAAAATACTTCTCCGGCGGCAGGATCTGATAAAAGGTATGGCACCAGCCCAGGATGTTGTAATGCCCGCCGTATTCCTCCGCGACCCTTACGAAATGGCCATTGCATTTGCTCCGTGCCGCGTACACCCCCTCAAACGCGTCCCGGTAAAACGCTTCCCGGTAAATCAGCCGCGGCGAGTACACCGTATCAAGTGCCGGAATTCGGAGCGTGGGCTTTTCCGGCACAAACCGTTCCGTCGACGACCACCACCGGCAACCCACCACGTCCTCGAGAAACGTGTACACGGCGTACAGCGTGCCGCGCGGACGGCCGCCCGCCAGGTAAATGCGGTTCTCCGCCGACTTGAGCACAATCCCGTCATGACCCAAGGCGTCCAGATCGACATCAGGAAACGCCGCCGTGAACAGCGCCGAGGGTCCGACAACGATGGCCTTCGCACCCTCTTCGACAGCATGCTGGATGGAAAATGTTGCGCCCGTTACGGCTTGAAGATGTTGCTGCAGTTCCACGGCGGCGGTCTGCTCCGGCGCAATGGCGTCTTCCGCGACAACGATGACCCATTGGGCCGCTCCGTCCTGGGACAGGACCGCCTCGCCCGGCGCCTGAGCCGCCAAAAACATGATGAGCGATAATGTGAAGTGCATGGTGAAACTCCCTCGTTCTTGAACGCACGACTCGTGCGTGCTCACAGAGTATACGGATGGAAGGCGGCCCGTGTCACTGACCATTGACGCAGTTGAGGCGGCCCGGTACACTGCTCGGGGAGGAACGTTGATGACGCCCAAGGAACGCGTACTGGCTGCCGTGAATCACCAGCAGCCCGACCGGGTGCCGATTCAAACCTATCTCACCCCGGAAATCCACCAGCGGTTGACGGAACACTTCGGCACAACCGAAATCAACGGCGTGCTCGGGGTCGATTTTCGGAGCGTGAGCCCGCGGTTCCGCGGCCCCGAACGGCCCATACCCCAAGGGTGCGCGTGCGTCGACGAATGGGGTACCGGCTACATCATGAAGGAATACCCGGGAGGGACGTATCCCGAGTCTTTTCACAAGCCCCTCGCCGGGCTGACGTCGCTGGACGACGTGGAATCCTACCCCTGGCCGGAGGCGGACGACTACGACTTCTCGGTTCTGCCGGAGCAGTGCGAGGCGGTATCCGAGTATGCCGTGTGTTTCGGCGGCGCCGGGATTCCCGACATCGTCAACGGCGTGGGACGCGGACGCGGCATGGAACAGGTGTTGCTCGATATCATGACCCAGGACGCCGTGGGGGTCGCGGTCATCGACAAGCGCTGCGATTTCTTCTACAACTACTGCCTGCGGGCGCTCGAGACCGCCGGCGGCAAGATCGATATTCTGTGTCTGGGCGAGGATTGCGGCAACCAGAACGGCCCTATGTTTGACCCGGCGGTGTTCGACGGCTTCTTCCGGCCTCGTCTGCAACGCTTCTACGATCTCGGCCACGAGTTCGGCTGCAAGGTGATGATGCACTCGTGCGGCAGCACCCGAAAACTCATGCCCCGGTTCATCGGGATGGGCCTCGATGTGCTGGATGCGGTCCAGCCCGAGCCCGCGGGTATGAATCCCGCCGAAGTAAAGCGGGAGTTCGGCGGCAAACTGGCCTTTTGCGGTATGATAAGCACCCAGATGACGCTCCCCTACGGAACCGAAGCCGAGTGCCGGGCCGAGGCGCGCCACCGTATCGAGGTTATCGGAAAAGGCGGCGGTTACATCTTCAGTCCGGCCCATTGCATACAACCGGATACGCCTCTCGAGAACGTTCTGGCCATATATGAAGAAGCCCTGGGATTGACGGAGGGCGCTTTTCGCAACATACGCGAGGCCCATTGGAAGGAGAAAGTTCGATGAACGGACAGGAAGAGTACGTGGAGACCGTGCGCCTCGACCCAGCCGGGTGCATATCGGAGGGGTGGAATCTGGTAAAGGACCAGTACGGGTTGTTCCTGGGCATTACGGTCGTAGGCATGCTTCTGGCGAGCTGCGTCCCATTCGGGATACTTGCAGGGCCAATGTATTGCGGCATCTTTCTGGCCCTGTTCATGAAGATGAGAGGGCTGCCAGTCGAGTTCGGCACACTGTTCAAAGGGTTTGACTATTTCGTCGAGAGCCTTGTTGTGACGTTGCTCATCATCGCCGTGAGCATAGCGTTCGCGGTGCCAATGTTCATCGTGTTCATCGTGGTCACGGCTGTGGGCGCGAGTATCGGGGACGCCACACACTCCGGCGCCATAGGGGCAATGATCATCGCTCCGCTGTGGCTGCTGTTCTTTGCCGCGATGGTCGCCTTCGGCGTCTTTGTATCCGGCTTGATGTTCTTCACCTATCCGGTGCTGGTCGACCGCAACGTGCAGGCATGGCCCGCACTCAAGTTGTCGGCAAGGGCCGTCTTAGCAAACAAATGGGGCGTGTTGGGCCTCCTGGTTCTCAATTGGCTCCTCAGCATGGTCGGGATGTTGCTTTGCTATGTCGGTGTCTTCTTTTACATGCCAGTGATGTTCGGGTCCATCGCCGTGGCATACCGCCGGATGTTTCCCGAGCTTGCGCCGCCAGCCGCACCAACCCTCTAATCCGCCAGGGCGTGCCGCGCCATTTGGCACATAAACCATGGCGCTACAATGAGATCTGCACCGAACACCGGCGTCTGGCCGGGTGGGTGAGATTTCTTTCTCCTGTCCGTGTGAACGGAACCTCCTGTAAATCGTTATCCTGGATGGAACATGTTCGCGAACGTTCCTTGCCGGCAAACAACTAGAGCGTAGGGGGAAGTGATGACGGAAATCGCGTCAGCGGACTGGATACGTCAGGCGCTCGAGCAGTACGAGAAACCGCTCATCCGGTACGCCTGCCGCATTACGGGCGACCTCGAGACCGCGCGCGACGTGGTGCAGGATGCGTTTCTGCGTCTGTGCCAGGCGGAGCGCGCCAAGGTCGACGGGCACCTGGCGGCGTGGCTGTACACGGTGTGCCGCAACCGCGCGTACGACGTGCGGAAGAAGGAGGGACGGATGAACGCGCTCACCGAAGGCCGCGCAAACGTGCAGCCAAGCGATGGTCCCGGGCCCAGCGCCGTGGCCGAGCGCCGCGAGGCCCTTGCAAAAGTGTTCGACGTGCTCGGCGAACTGCCTGAGGAAACCCAGGAGGCGTTTCGCCTGAAATTCGAGGACGAGTTGACCTACCGGGAGATCAGCCACGTGATGGGTGTCTCCCTCGGCAAAGTGAGCAACCTCATCGCCACGGCGCTCGACACCATGCGCCTAAGGCTGCGGGGCGAACTCGACCTCGCCCAGGAGGTGTGAATATGAAACCCACATTGAACATCGAAACCCTGACCGCCTACGCGCTCGGCGAACTCGACCCGGCCACCCGCGAGACGGTGGGAAATGCCCTCAAAGCAGACCCGGACGCCCGCAAGACCCTCGAGGAGCTTCGGGCGGTGGCAGAATTGGCCCGGACCGCCCTCCACACAGCCCCGCAGGCCTCGCTGACGGAACGCCAACGCGCAACGGTCATGGAAGAAGCGGAATCCTCGACACCGCACGAGGCGCGCGGGACAAGCAATATCATCCGGCACATATTCTTCGGCAAGAGTGCCGGGGGCGCGCTGGCGCGGGCCGCGGCGGTGCTGCTTGTTATTGGCGTATTCTACTGGGCGGCGAACGACGCCTTTGTAGGCCGGCCAGCGCAGGAATTGGCGAAGCAGGATGCCGAGGGAGCCAACACGCCAGCCGCAACGGCGCCCGCCCCGGAAGAGGGAGAAGTGGCCCCAGTAAGGCAGGCCCCGGGCTCTGCCGCTGCTTCCGCTCCAGCGGCCGGCGTCATCGATACTGAGGACGAGGACTGGAGCTCGTTCGAGGTCGTCCCGACTGATTCGGGCAGCGCCGCCGTGCGCGTGCTCGAAGACAAACCTGCCGCGACGCCGGACGAGGAGACGATGCCTGCGCCTGAGCCTCCAGCCAAGCCAGCCGCGCCCGAGCCGGAGCCCGCTATACAGCCGGAATCCGCCGGTGAGACGGCCCCCGTCGAGGTCGCGGCGGTTGCGGAAACCGCCCCCTCTGGGCCGTCAGCGGCTCCAGCCGTGAGACCCGAAGCCCCCAAGGCCATCGCTTCGAAGCCAGGGTCCACGATAGACCTGGCGGCGTTGCGGTCGCAGCGCGAGGCGGCCTCCCCGGAGATCATCGCCGCCCTCGGGACCATGGTGAGCAATGAGGTGTTCGGAGCCAGCAACAGCATTCCGGTGAAGCGCGCCAACGTGACGGCGCTTGATGCCAGCACGCTGTCTATCCAGTTGAACGATGACAAGAACGGCGTGTTGGTGCTCGAGACGACGCCCGAGGCGGTCGAGAATGTTCTGCTCCAGGACCGGCTCGTCCTTGCCATGGCCCGGCCCGAGCCAGCGGCAGTGAACGAGGGGGCTGCGCCGCCGAAGACGGCTGTCGAGGTGGCTGCCGGCCAGCCGGTGGCGCTGCCCCTCGAGTTGCCCGAGAAGTCATTCATGGGCACGCCGTTGGACTACTGGTCCGAGATCCTGGAGTTTACCTACACGGCCCGGGAACCGTTCATGGTCCCGGCGGGCACGGAACTGCTGTCGCGCGGCAAACCGGTCACCAGCAGCGACAACACTCCCGCCATGGGCAAACTCGCGATGATCACCGATGGCGACAAGGGGTTTCAGGAAAAGAGCCTCGTCGAGATCGGCAAGGGGCTACAGTGGGTCCAGCTTGACCTTGGCCAGCCGTGCGGCATCTGGGCGGTCGTGGTGTGGCATTTCCACACGAGCGAGCGCGTCTACCACGATTTCATCGTGCAGGTGGCCAACGACGCGGATTTCACCCAGAACGTGCGCACCCTCTACAACAACGACCATGACAACTCCGCGGGCCTCGGTGCGGGGAAGGATAAAGAGTACATCGAATCCAACGAAGGCCGCCTTGTGAACGGTCGCGGCGAGGTCGCGCGGCATGTCCGCCTCTACAGCAAAGGCAACACCTCGAACGAACGCAATCATTACGTCGAGGTCGAGGTCTGGGGCGTGCCGGCTCCAGGCGCGCCTGTGGTTTCAAGCGGAGAAGACACGCAGGGAAAGCCTCCGTACACCGGCGTGCCGGTCAAGGGGCAGGCGCCGGAAGTGCTTCACAACCGCGTAGCCCTGCGCATCGAGTTGGCCGAGAAATCGTTCATGGGCACCCCCCTCGACTATTGGTCCGAGAACCTCGACTTCGATTACGCCCCGCGCGGGGGCCAGACGTTGGCCAAGATGGAGCAGCGGAACGCGCCGGCGCAGGACAAGCAGTGGACCGAGTTTGAGGTGGTGCCAGCGGCGTCCGCCAGCGCCGCAGCCCCCCCGGCCACCGTAGCCGAGCCCAAACCTGGCGGTTTGCAGAATGTGATGGTGGGCGGAGAGATAAAGATCCGTGGGAAGTATTTCGCGCGCGCCGCGAAAGACGCGAAAGATGAGCCGCTTGCCGCAGGGGTGTTGATTGATGAAGTCCGGCGGCCGGACACCTCGGACCACCCGGATTTCAACAACGACCCGAATCTGGTCTATTGGCCGGAGCACAACACGGAAGCTTACGACCACATTGTCGAAAACCCGTTCCGGAAAGTGACCGATGAGCCCCTGTCGACCTTCTCGATCGACGTGGATACGGCGTCGTATGCGAACGTGCGGCGGTTCCTGAACCAGAACACCCTGCCGCCGCCGGGGGCTGTGCGCATCGAGGAATTCATCAACTACTTCGATTACCATTACGGCCCGCCGGACGGGGAAGACCCCTTCGCGGTGCACGTCGAAGTGGCGTCGTGCCCGTGGAAACCCGAACACCGCCTGGCCCGGCTCGGGCTAAAAGGCAGGGAAATCCCCCCTGACGCCCGGCCCGCGTGCAACCTTGTGTTTCTCATCGACGTCTCGGGGTCGATGCAACCCGAGAACAAGCTGCCCCTTCTGAAACAAGCCATGGAACTCCTGGTGACGCAGTTACGCGAAGACGACCGTGTGGCCATGGCAGTGTACGCCGGCGCCTCAGGGTTGGCGCTGCCGCCGACTTCCGGCAGTGACCGCCAGAAGATCCTCGACGCGTTGAGGAACCTCGAGTCGGGCGGTTCCACCAACGGCGGAGAGGGCATCAAACTCGCGTATAACACTGCAGCGGAATCCTTTATGAAAGACGGCGTGAACCGGGTGATTCTCGCGACGGACGGCGATTTCAACGTTGGCATGACCGATCAGTCAGAACTGATCGATATGATC
>Ga0209606_1003100_pt1 | contig 17168 bp, 17 predicted proteins | sample AD_UKC057_MetaG_FD_184412 | JGI IMG/M metagenome (GOLD analysis project Ga0209606, IMG submission 184412) | Active sludge microbial communities of municipal wastewater-treating anaerobic digesters from USA - AD_UKC057_MetaG (SPAdes) (version 2) | ecosystem: Engineered > Bioreactor > Anaerobic >...
GCTGCAGGTCATAGAGTAGCTCATGGTGGTGAACATTTTAAAAATAGTGTTCTCATTAATAATGATACTCTCACTGAAATTAGTAATTGTATTCAATTAGCTCCTTTGCATAATCCTGCAAATTTAAAAGGTATTTTAGCTGTTGAAAAATTAATTCCTGGTTTACCTCAAGTAGCTGTATTTGATACTTCTTTTCATCAATCTATGCCCGACTATGCTTATATTTATGGTATTCCTTATGAATATTATGAAAATTTTGAAATTCGTAGGTATGGCTTTCATGGCACTAGTCATAAGTTTGTAGCTGAAAAAGCTGCTAATATGATTGGTAAAAACATTAATGATCTTAAAATAATTTCTTGTCATCTAGGTAATGGAGCTTCTATTACTGCTATTGATAGAGGTGTTTCTATTGATAATAGTATGGGATTCACTCCTGTAGAAGGTCTAATTATGGGTACTCGTTGTGGTGATTTAGATGTTGGTGCTTTATTATTTATTATGGAAAAAGAAAATTTAGATACTAAGCAAGCTAATGATTTAGTAAATAAAAAAAGTGGTGTGCTGGGTATTTCTGGTATTAGTTCAGATATGAGAGATTTAGAAAATGCTGCTATGCAAGGTAATAAACGTGCAAAATTAGCTCTAGATGCTTATGCTTATAAGGTAAAAAAATACATAGGATCTTATATAGCTGCTATGAATGGGTTAGATTTATTAATATTTACTGGTGGAATAGGAGAGAATAGTATACATATGAGAGAACAGATTACATCTAATATGGAATATCTTGGTATTAAAATTGATAAAAACATTAATGATTCTACTAAAGGGGTTGATGCTATTATTTCTACTAAAGATTCTAAAGTTTGCACTATTGTAGCTACTACTAATGAAGAACTTGTCATAGCTCGTGATACTATGCGAATAGTAAATGATTTGAAATAAAGCTATCAAAAATAAAAAGTTAGAGTAGTTTACAGAAATTCAACATTATCAAAATCAAACTCACCAACTTATCAACTATAAATAAAAACATCTAATAAAACATAAATGTTTTAGTATATTATTAGAAAAAAAATCTATTAATAAAAATATTTTAATCAATAATCTTTTTTTGTTTTTTTGGCTTCATCCCATAATTTATCCATTTCTTCGAGAGATAAATTATTTATTTTAGAACCATTATCATTAGCTTTTTGTTCAATATATTTAAATCGATAAATAAATTTTTTATTAGCTTTTTCTAAGGCATCATCTGGATTGATATCTAAAAAACGAGAATAATTAATTAGGGCAAAGAACACATCGCCTAATTCTTCTTCTATATTTGGCTTATTTGCAGAGTTAATGGCATGACGCAACTCATTAATTTCTTCAACCAACTTATCATATACCTGATTAATATTTTCCCAATCAAATCCTACACCCTTAGCTTTTTCTTGTAGTCTATAAGCTTTGACCATGCTAGGGAGATGTGGCGGCACACCTTCTAAAACACTTTTTTTACCTTCATCTAGTTTTATTTTTTCCCAATTTTGTTTGACTTCATTAGCATTATTTACTGTTACGTCGCTGAAAATATGTGGATGGCGTCTAATCAATTTTTCATTTAGTACTTTTAGCACATCTGTAATGTCGAAGCTATCTTTTTCATCTGCAATAATAGAATAAAACATTATATGCAACATGATATCTCCGAGTTCTTCTTTAATCTTTTTATCATCATTTTCTAATACTGCTTCTGATAGTTCATATACTTCTTCTATTGTCATTGTGCGTAGAGTCTCATTAGTCTGAGCTCTGTCCCAAGGGCATTGTTTTCGTAGTCTCAGCATTATTTCTATAAGTCGTTTAAATTCATTTATAGCTTCATCAATATTCATAATAAAAAATGTTTTTACAACCTATAAAGTCTCATTTCTAAATATTTGACATCGAAGCCAAATTTTTCGTACAATTGTCTTGCAGTATTTTTAGGATCTACTTGCAGAGATAGGCTGCCATTAGTATTATCTAATACATATTGCATCAGTTGGCTACCTATACCTTGGTGTCTATGGTTTTTATCTACTGCTAAATAAGCAAATAAATTTTCTGGGAATACACCTTTCATATTAGTGTATAATACTACTGCTACTCCTAGCATTATATCATTATCATCATATGCTACAGCTGCGAAGCCACCATTAGAATTAGTTCTCTCAAAGGCATAGTTCATCGCATTCTCGATATATTGTAGAGGATCTCCGAAATTTTCTAAATTGATAAATAAAAAATTTACAAGGTCTTCAATTAGTTTAATATTATTTTTTTCTTCTTTTGAATATTTTATAATTTTAGTCATAGTTGTTATCTTAAAATAATTAAATGATTTAGAGGAATATAGTTAATAAAGAATTGAATTTCTAAAACAAATCTGAATCAATTATAGACAATTTTTTAATAGTATTTTCTACTTCTCTTTCTAGTATTTTATAATTTTCTCTACTTATTGGGACTAGAGGAAGTCTAAAATATTCATTTATACGCCCCATAATTGTTAAAACAGCTTTTATGCCAGCAGGATTGCCCATTTTTAATAAAGTATGCATTAGTGGTAGTAGAGCATAATGATATTGTCTAGCTATATCGATATTTCCTTCTAAAGCAAAAGCAGTCATTTTAGCAAAAGCTCTTGGGAATGCATTTGCTATTACAGATATTACACCGTCAGCACCTACAGACATAAATGACAATGCGAGAGCATCATCTCCACATAATACTGTGAAATTATCTGGTCTTTCATTTAGAATATTCATTAATTGATCTAGGTCTGCAGTAGCTTCTTTCAGAGCCACGACATTTTCTAATTCATTAGCTAATCTTAACGAAGTTTTAGCTTCAATATTAATAACAGTCCTCCCTGGGACATTGTATGCGATTATAGGTAAAGGTGAGGCCTCTGAGATAGCTTTGTAATGGGCAAAAATCCCTTCTTGCGAAGGTTTATTATAATATGGACATACAGACAATATAGCACTTAAACCATTTAAGTCTAATTTATTAATTTCTTGTATTACTTTTTTAGTATTATTGCCACCTATACCAACTACTAATTTAGTTTTACCAGATAGATGTTTGGTAAAATATTTAATAGCTTCTTGTTTCTCGTCTAGCTCTATTACGGGTGACTCTCCTGTAGTTCCGAATAATACAATATAATCTACCACATCATTAATGGTTTTTAGCATTATATCCCAGCTATAATAGTCTATATTACCATCAGAGTCGAATGGAGTTACTATGGCTACTCCTAATCCATTAAATTGTTTTATGCTCATAAATATTTTTTTATTTGAATTTATTTAAAGTATCAAAAATAGTATCTATCTCCTGATCTTCATTAATTATAAAATACAACTGAAAATAATTTTGATATTCCTCATTACCTATACCTATGCATGATTCAGTATGTATATATTTTAATAAATAATTAATTGGAGAAAAATAATATGGATTAAAATATATCAATAAATCAGAATTTATTTTTTCATTATTTATGATTAAATTAATCGATTTTTTTATTGATTTAGACTTTTTATTTTTAATATAATCATTTAAAATGATAGAATTATCTACAGATATTGGCATTTCATTATCAGAAAAATATAAATAATTATTAAAATTTGTTTTTGGATAATTTTTATTAAAATTTTTAAAAAAAAGTTCTAATTTTCGCAGATCATCATTAGTATTAATATTTGCTAAAACACTTACAGTATCTATTTCCTTTAATTTGCTATGATCAAATGGAAATGGAGAGCTCTTTATAAATATTTTCTTTAAATCTTTTTTACTCACAATGAAAACAATTTATCAAAATTAATAATTTTTTATAAAAGAAAGATGAAATTATAGTTTATAAAAAAGTAAAAAAATAAGGGGATGTGGTTTAATATGGTTTAATATAGTTTAACATGGTTTAATATAGTTGAATATAGCAAAAAATAGTTTAAAATAGTTTAAAATTGTTTAAAGTAGCAAAAATAGTTTAATATAGTATAAAGTAGTTTAAAACTGTTAATTTTCTATCCTATTAAACCTTTAAACCTTTTATACCCTTAAGCTCCTCATCACTTATCATCTATCTCCTCGTCTTCCAGTCACCTCGTCATCCAGTCTTCTAATCACCCCAGTCATCCTGTCATCTCGTCTCCTCGTCATCCAGTCTCCTCGTCATCCAGTCTTTTAGTCTCCTCGTCTTCCAGTCACCCCAGTCATCCTGTCATCTCGTCTCCTCGTCATCCAGTCTCCTCGTCTTCACCCACAAACAATTATCTACCAAAAAAATTTTCTATTCTTCTCACAACTTATAAAACACAGATTGTTAAAAACTTTGACGTCATTTTTTTAAAAAAGTTATTTACATTCAATTTTTTTCGCTTAAATGTCAAAAAAATTATTTAATTTAGTTCAGATATTTTTTATATTATGAATAATATTAGACCAAGCTATAATCTAATGCCACTAAAAGAATTAGAGCAATACATTTTACAAAACAAACATCTACCCGATGTACCCACTCAAGATGAAATCTCAAAAAATGGTATAGATGTGTATGAGATGAATGCTGTATTGCTAAAAAAGGTAGAGGAGCTGACACTTTATGTTATTGAATTGGAGAAAAGAATAGATGAAATGGAAAAATTAAAATAAAGGAGTGTTTTATGAAACAAATTATTTTATCATTTATTTTAATTATATACAGTATTAATATTTTCCCCCAATATATTAATTACAATCCTACAAATAAATATGAAACTTTATTATCAAGCAATAATGAATTAAATTTATCAAAAATGAATGACACAAGTGCTTTTTATAAATCTGAAATAGGTTTTACTACTGGCTTTAATTGGTTTTCATTATTCACATATATAGTAGACCCTGATCATGAATATCTTTACTATTATGATAATTATATTGTATCACTTTTTTATGTGAGAAATTTAGGTAAAATATTCTCCTTGGGGTTTGAATTATCTAATACTACTACTAAACTTAACACAAAAAGTACTTCAAGATTTATTTATTATAAATTAAATTATTATATAAATTATTTGAATTTTTTACCATTGTTTAGATTTAATATTCTAACAATAGGTAAATTTAATATTAATTTAAAAATAAACCCTTATTTTAGTTATATAATTTATTCTAAGGAAATAGGAGAAATTCAAAAATATCCTATAATGAATATTAAAAATAATTCAAATAATTATATAATGAATTCAAAACTATATCCTATAAATCAAAGCCCAGCAAAAGATTTAAATAAATTTTTCCATGGTTTTAGATTAGGATATAATATAGAATATGCATATAGACCTAATGTATCTTTTTTATTTGCTAATGATTTTTATTATAATAATATTTCAAATCTTAATATTACTTGTAATTGTGAGGGTAAATGGAGAAGTATAGCATTCTCTTTAGGAGTAATCTATAAATTTAATAAATCCTATGAATTATGAAACAAATTATCTTTTCAACTTTATTTTTAATAATATTATCATTATGCACTTTTGCACAAAATAATGATATTGCATTAAAAAAAGAAGATGATACTTTATGTAAATCACATATTGAAACTTTTTATAATTATGAGATAGAATCAATTTGTGATTTATATAATAAAAACCTAATTTTGGTATTAAATGATGATTTTATTAGAGATTCATTAGATGAATCTCTATGGCAAACATGCTTCCCATGGAATTGTTGTTATGATAAAAGGTTTTTTTATTTCACTAAAAAAAATGTTAAAATAGAAAATGGTATTTTAAAATTAACTGCAAAAGAGGATCCGGGATATTATGACGTTATGGTTTATGATGAAAATGGAAATTTTCACATAGAACAAAAGTATTTCAAATATACTTCTGGTATGATATATTCTAAACAGCAGTTTTCTTATGGTATTTATGAAATACGTTGTAGATGGCCTGAAGTTACAGGGTTATGGCCAACATTTTGGTTACATGGTGGTGATGGATATAATGAGATTGATATATTTGATAATGGTGGGAATACTAAAACATATATTAGTAATATATTTCATTATTCTGAGTATTGGGATGATACTATGATTTGTTCATACAAAACAACATTCTCACCAGGTTTTTTTACACAATGGCATACTTATACTTGTTATTATTATCCAGATAAAATAATAATAAAAATAGATAATGAAACTAATAATATTTTTTATTATTTAATAAATATAATTGGACAAGAAGGAATAAATTGCAACTTTACCGAAGGTAATTATTTACTTAATGATGCATATCCTAGTGGTCCGATGAATTTAATATCTTCTTTACAAGTATCAGAGTGGGTGCATGATGATTTCACACCAACTACAATGGAAATAGATTATATAAAAGTATGGCAAATAGATAAAAATTGTTGCATTCCATATAAATTATATGAGGCAACAAATAATTTACCAACTAAAACACATGTTAAAAATTATATAAATGCGGGTAATGATGTTGGAATACCTAATATAAGTGGTGATGTTATAGTACTATCAAATCAATATGTTAATTTTAAAGCCGGTGAATCAATAGATTTATTACCTGGTTTTACAGCAGAAGCGGGAAGTGATTTTACAGCAGAAATTCAAGATTGTAACCAAATGACAAATCCTGAAGGTGATGATATCATTATAGTTAATATCCCCGATGAGTTCTCACCAGATGGTGATGGCATAAATGATAAACTTTGCATTGAAGTAAATGGTGCAACAAAGTATGATATATCTGTTTGTGATTATAATTGGCCTCATGATCAATATTATATCAGAACAAATATACCGATTAGAACAAATCATTTTTGCGTTTGGGATGGTAAATGTGACTATGATGACATAAATTGTTTACTTTATCATAAATGCAATAGAAAGAGGAATATTGGACTTAAATTTTATAATTGTGATACCAACATTTATGTAACAAAAACAATTTACGTAGAATGTTCTAATAACAAATCTGAAAATGATAGTTGTTCAAATTATAATATAAATACATTAAATAGTAATTATCTTTCAAATATTTTGAAATTTGATATTAATCCAAATCCTACCTTCGATAATACTATGATATCGTTCAATTTATATGAATCTGATAATATTTATTTATATATAGCAAATTTATCAGGAAATATAATAAAAGAAATAATAAATCAAAAATTTGATAAAGGATTACATAATATAAATATAGATATTTCAGATTTAGCTACTGGAACTTATTTATGTATTTTAGAAACATCTAATGAAATTAAAAAAATTAAATTTATAAAAATGTAAATAAAAAATTGTTTAATTTTAAAAAAATATAAAATGAAACGAATATTATTTTTAGTTTTATTATTGGCTAATACTACCCTTTATTCTCAAAACACTGATAATGAGAAGGGATTAATCTCATTAGGAACTTTTTTTTCACCAAACTACAGCTACAGACATTTAGAATATGATAATAATATGATAAATATAATAGAGGCAAGGGAGTTGAACGAAAAGCCTGTTTTTAGCTTTAATGCTGGTTTACAAATATTTTTTAACGTAAAAACTTTCTTAAACATAGAGTCTGGTGCAGAATTTTATCAACAAAGAAATGGATTTCTTAACATCCCTATAACAGATCTGGACGATTATGATGTAGTTTATGGATATGTAGATAGTTATTACATGCTTAATTATATTTCATTACCAGTAAAATTTAATTTCAAAATATTTGAAAAAAATAAATTCTTTGCTGGCACTAGTGTAGGTTTTTCTACAAATTTTTTTATTTATGCTAGAATAGTTAATAAAACAAAATATAATGATTTCCCTCATCCAATAATAGAAAGAAATAATGTAGATGCTCCAAATGTATATAAAACTAATTTTGATTTTAGAACCAGCATCTATATGGTTTATCAATTGAATGACGCATGGGATCTAAAATTTGAACCAATTTTTAGATATTCCTTAAAACCTATTGTTGATGCGCCTATTAAACAATATAACTATACATTAGGTGGGCAAATAAGTATGATTTATAATTTTAAAAAATCAAAAAATGAAAATTAATTTTATTATGGAAAAATCTTTTATAACAATTTTATTTATTTCATTTAGTATTAGTGTTTTTTCACAATCTATTGATTCAAATATTACAGATCAATCTGAAATTGGCATTACTGGTGGTTATCAATTTTTCAAAATTTTTAAAAATAATGATATAGACACCACTAAGCATTACTATGATAATTATTCGGTTTCTATTTTTTATTTACATGATTTAACTAAAATATTTTCTTCAGGTATAGAAATAGAAAATACTGCTATTAAAATGAATTCTGAATACAGTGAGACATCTTATTGGGGCTCTGCTTTTCTTGGTCATTACGAAGCATATTATTATGAAAATTTAGATTATAGTTTAAATAATTTGAATTTTTTTGTTTTATTGCATTTTAATTTAATTTCTAAAAATAAAATTCGTCTCAGTCTAAATATTGATCCATATTTTAGCTATACTATCTATTCAAAAGTAAAAGGGATGATCGAGCAAACTGAATTTATTACTGTCTATGACACAGCTTATGGGCACGAAGTCGTTAACCCCGAATTAAGAACTCATGATATCAATGAAAGTCCTAATATTGAAAAAATAAATTTAGGTTTTAAATTAGGTTATAATTTAGAATTTAACATTTCTCAGAATATTTCATTATTATTTATACATAATTATTACTTCATTAAAAATAATACCTTAAACAATAAACCACGAAATTTGCAAAGTATGAAACTATCATTGGGACTATGTTATAGGTTTACTAATAAAAATTTAAAAAAATTGTAAAAAATTAAAAGTTCACTTTTATCGAATCATAAATATTCTACTCAACACAAAAACACATCTAAAGTAAATTTGTAAATTAATAATACTAAGGTTCCCTTTTCATAATCCACTAAAATACATTAAATTTTCTCTAAAATTCAATTTTTTTCGCTTAAATATCAAAAAAATCATCTAATTTTGTCTGGATATTTTTTATATTATGATTAATATTAGACCAAGCTATAATCTAATGCCACTAAAAGAATTAGAGCAATACATTTTGAAAAACAAACATCTACCTGATGTACCCAATCAAGATGAAATCTCAAAAAATGGTATAGATGTGTATGAGATGAATGCTGTATTGCTAAAAAAGTTAGAAGAGTTGACGCTGTATGTTATTGAACAGCAAAAACAAATCGTAGAACTTGAAAATGAAATAAAAAACATAAAGCTATGAAAAATAAATGCAAATATTTTATTACTACACTGATAATTTGTTTTATTATATCAGCATGTAACAAGGACAATGGCCCTTTCCCAGATGTGTATTTAATTACAAATTTTAGAGTAACTGATAATTGTAGTGATACTAATTGTATTAAAAAATGGAGTCAATTTAAAATTTATCCTTGTTTTAATGGAATTTTAGCCCTTGAAAATGTGGATTTTATTAATGTATTTTATGTGAATTGTTACTATTTTAAGAACATTAAAATTTATACAATTAATTACTATAATAATAAATATCCAGCTAATAGTGATGTTACTGAATTATTTAATGTGGCTAGTGTATCTGTTGGAGTTGGATACATATATAATGATTATGGTTCTATTTCAAGTCTTAATAATTTAATATATGATAATTATTTTTTTATATTTAATGAGCCACCAGAGTATCATAGTGAACAACGTTTTATTGTTGAGATTGATAATGGTGCAGGTGAAATTTTTAGAGATACAACTAGAAGCGTTTATTTAACAATTGAATAGATTATGAAAAAAGTTATTTTATACATATTATTTTGTTTTTTTATAATAAATTTATATGGTAATCCTATTAATATTAATGAGGCTAAAAAGGTTGCTTTAAATTTTTATCAAGCTATAACAAATAATAAAACTGTAAAAATTAAAACAGTAGATATATCAAATTTTAATAATCTTAAAACCTATTATATAATAATTTTTGATAATGAAGATTGGATAATAGTTGCCGCAGATGATAATATTGAGCCTATTCTTGCATTTTCAACCGAAGGAAATTACAGTGATAAAAAACCGCCTGCATGCGAAATGTTATTGAATCAATATGATGAATACATATATTATATGGTATTAAACAATCAAACAGATACTTTAGCAAAAGATGCATGGATAGAATTAAAGTCAAATAATTATATACCAACAAAAAATAGAGTATCTCCATTATTAACAACAAAGTGGGGACAATCTCACCCCAATGATGATGAAGGAAACATTGAAGCATACAATTATTATATGCCCGATGCTAATGATTTAGATTATATGGTAGATAATCCACAATGTTTAACAAACTGTTTAGCAGGTTGTCCTGCTGTAGCCATGGGGCAAATATTGAAATACTGGGAGAGGCCAGATTGTCCACAATTTATTTGGAATGATATGCCTGATAAATTAAACTATCATAATAACCTAAATTATGAAAAAGAAAGACATGCTATTTCATCTTTTTTATATTATCTTGGAATGTTAATGGAGAATGATATGTTTTATAGTAATGTACATTATTATTGTATAGATAATACTAGTTGTGGTTCTGGTATTTGTAAAGTTGAAACCGCCCTAAATGTTTTTAAAAATAAAATGTATTGTACATCATCAGAAATTATTAAAAAGAAGGTTTATAATAATAATAAATGGGATTCATTACTAACAAGTGAATTGAATTATGGACGACCAATTTTTTATACAGGTGTAAGCTATAAAGTATACTATAGCGGAGGACATGCATTTGTTTTGGATGGTTATTTTAAAAACTGGTTTAATTATAAATATCATGTTAATTGGGGATGGTGCGGTAAATATAATGGATATTTTAGAATAGGAAATCTAAATCCTAGTGGTTATAATTTTAGTGATAGTATGCAAGCGATAATTAATATAGAGCCATTAAATTGTAATAATGAATTAACTATTTTTGATTTTTATTCCTCTTTACCATTTTCAATTAGTGATGCTTTTTTTTATAACCCAATTGCAGGCTATATTTATAGTAGTCCTGAACAAATTAAAATTGAGAGCGACGAGTCAGTACACTATAGAGCATATAATGAAATAGTACTTGAAAATTTTGAAACCGAAGAAGGGGCAGAATTTACAGCAGAGATTGTTGCATGTCCGGTAAATTGTGATTTTGGAATACCACCTCCTTATGCTAAAAATACTAATGAAAAATTATGTAATTTAGAAGAAAATTTAAAAGAAGATGTTTATGTTTCACCTAATCCTGCTTATGATATAATTAATGTTTATACTAATGGATTAGAAAATTCAATAAAAAAAATATGTTTATACAATTTATTTGGTCAGAAAATTTTTCAATCTGAATTCACTACAGATCAATTTCAAATAAATATTGAAGATAAAACTTCAGGAATATATTTTATACAAATTGAAACTAATAATAAAAGTTATTTTAAAAAGATCATCAAAAAATAAGCAATATGAAAAGAATTATCATTTTTATTTTATTTTTATTACCTAGCATAATATCATTAGCACAGGAAGTAGAAAAAAAACACGATAAAGAGTTATATTTTTCTATCACAAAACACAATGCCACTTACAAGTACTTCAGTATTTACGATGGATATGGCGGTGCTTCATTAGGTTTTAGATATGGTATTAATGAAAAATTTCATCTTGTAGGGGAATATAATTATGGATTTATGCGAAACAACCATGTAAAAGCCAATGCCACAGACCATACATTAAACATAGGAATTGATTTTACATTTATAAATAAAGAAAAATTCAAATCTACTATTTTCGCTGGAACAGGTTTTGAGTTAATTTGGATAAAACCTATTATTGAAGGTTATGATTTCAAATCTCATCTTTATAGTATGGGTATACCTTTGATGACTAATCTTCGGTTTTCTTATGCTCTAAATGATAAAATTAATTTGTTTGTAAATGGGAAATTATGGTATAGTTTTATGATAAATGACATTAGAACTAAAAACAATTTAGAAATAATATATTACACAAATATGTTTTTTTCTTATGGTATAGGGATGAGTTATATGTTTTAAAAAATTAATTATGCGAAAGTTATTTACATTTTGTTTTCAAGTGGTAAAAATTAAAAAAAATTATGTATATTTGTAGAAAAATATAATTTACCTAGAATTTAATTTTAAAATATTATAATTATGGCACGTATATTGAAATTTAAAGCAAGTAATTTTAAAAATGTAATGATATTGATTATAATTATCAACGTCTTTAGTTTTTCTAATACATATTGTCAAGATAAATCATATTTCGTATGGGGTAATAATTTAAATGATACTGATAAATTAGGTAGCATAAATTATGCACCTTTAAATTTCTTTACAAATAATATTATAAGAGGCTATTTCAGTAAAGATGGAGATTTTTATTTAATGACAAATGCATTTTTTAGTAAAAATTTATATTTAGATAGCACTGTGCAAGCATCATATTTGTCTATATTGCATAATGCAAAGATAAATGGCATTTTGAAAGTGGGCAGTACAATATCTTTAAATGGTTCAATAGTTCCAGGACAGGGAGAGCTACCTAGAGATGAAATAACAAGTAGTAAAGAAGCATTAGTATTTGGATTAACGAATGAAGATGTAAATAAATTTTCAGATATCAGATTTGGTTTTGGCACACGACAACCATCGGTAAATTTTCATATAAAAGGCAGGTCTTATGTAGCTCCACCAGATTTAAATCCCAATGTATCTATTAAATCTACTGAGAATACAGATATTAGTGGAACAACTTTAAGAATAGAAGATGAAGTATATGGAGGTGCTATGCCTGTAGGACCCCAAAGAGGTGCATGGTGGGACATTACTGCTAGTGACAAAACAAATAAATTATTTATTGGAACTAAAGCTTATGATGCAGCTAATAAACCATATACTAATTATCTAATAGCTATAAATACTGGGGGTAATGTAGGTATTGGTACATTAAATCCCCAAAAAAAGTTACATGTAAATGGAGATATTATATTAAGTGGGCAAGCACCAAGTTTATTATTTAGTAAAAGTGAAAATAGTTCTATTGGTAATTATGGTATACAATATTTAAGCACAAACCAGATAGGTAATAATAAAGCTGGTTTAAATTTTTTCATACCAGCAACTAATCCTAATAATTCAAAAAATTTCCTTTTACACATATCAGAAGATGGCAATGTAGGCATTGGGACGGGAAATCCAGCATACAAGTTAGATGTTTGTGGTACAATTCGCTCAAAGGAATGGATTGTAGAAACAGGTTGGTGCGATTTTGTTTTTGACCCTAATTATAAAAGAATGTCATGGCAAGAAAAAGAAAAATACTACATTGAAAAAAGGCATCTATTTGCTATTGATTCAGAAGAAGAAATAAATATTAATGGTTTACAAGTTGCTAAAAACTTAAAAGGTATAATACTAAATTTAGAAGAAAATTCACTGGATATTATTGATCTTTATAAGATTATAGAACTTCAACAGAAAGAAATTGAAAATTTAAAAGAAGAAATTAAATTGTTAAAAAATAAAAATTAGAAGAAATGAAAAAGATAATATTAATTAATTTAATTATTTTATTGAGTATTTACCTTTATGGGCAAAAAGATAGATTATCTGCTGGATTATTGTTTTCTCCTGAAATAAATTGGTATGAAGATAGAGAAAATAATAAAAAATTAAGCGTTAATTTCAGATATGGAGTACTTGCTGAATTTAAAATTAATGATTATATATTTCTACAAAGTGGTATAAACCATATAAAACAAACCTATAATATACACAGGATATATGATCATTGTGATTGTGCTTTTAATGAACCTGGTGAGCCATGTCCTGAAGTATTAAGATATGTTAATAAAACAGAATATTATTTAATTACTATACCTATTAACATAAAATTTATAAAATTATCAGATGATAAAAGAATATCACCATTTGTTCTTTTGAATATAAACAATAATATTCATTTTCTTGGGAAATATTACCCAGATGATGGCTCCAATGTTGATAAATTAAAAAAAGTAAAATATTTTGGAAATACAGGAAGTATAGATTTAGGGATTGAATATTTATTATGTAATAGAATAAAAATGGATTTATCTGCACAATTAAGAATTATTGAATACCGTAAAAAAGATCCTATAGTTTTTGAAAAAGAAGATCAAATAAAAACTTTCAATAATGCAGGGTTGTCAATTTCAATTTTATATTCATTTTAAGTATAAAATAAATTATTTGTTATTATGAGAAAAAAAATAAATTACAAAAAAACAATCATCCTTATATTACTGATTAATTTATTTACTACTTTAATTTTTAAAGATAGTATCTATTCTCAGGTTCCTACAATATTTGCTGAATATCCTATAATTTCAAAATCAGGAATCTATAATTCACAAAAAATGGATAGTTTGATAACTCCTTATGTAAATAATGATTCGTTAATTAATAACGAAAAAAATAATAATTGTGAAACATTTAAATTTGGCTATGCTATAGATGTTGATTATGAATTAACTTCTGGAAGTTTTGATAAAACCAAAAACAATTGTAAAGTTTGGAAATTAAAAATTATTTCTGAAGATGCATATTCAATAAATCTTATTTTTGATAAATTTTATTTACCCGAAGGTGCTGCATTATACATTTATAATGAAGAAAGGACTATGGTTTATGGACCTGTTACATCAATAAATTGTAATATTTCTACAATGTTTGCATCTGATGTTATAAAAGGTGAATCAATTATTTTAGAATATTTTGAACCATATATTTCTTTAAAAAAAGGGGAGATACATATTTCGAAAATAATTCATGGATATAAAGATATTTTTAAAATAAATTTAAATACAAAAGGATATGAGGAATCAGGAGATTGTGAAATAAATATAAAATGTCCTGAAGGTGATGATTGGTGTGTTGAATCACGTGCTGTTGCAATGATCTTAAAAAATGATAATACTGAATGGTGTTCAGGTTCAATGATTAACAATGTTAAACAAAATTTTATACCATTTTTTTTAACAGCAAATCATTGTCTGGGTAATAATTTTAATCCCAATACTGCATTATTTAGATTTCACTATAAAAATCCAGATTGTAACTCAAATATTTATTATGGTATATATTGGACTTATACTGGTTCTATATTTCGTGCAAATTCCAACGTTTCAGATTTTGCTTTACTTGAATTGAATAATTACAATGTCAACAATAATATAAATAAACTTACAGGTATTCATTTTGCCGGTTGGTCAATTAAAACAGCAGATTCTGGACCAGTTACATGTATTCATCATCCAGCTGGGGATGTTATGAAAATATCAAAAGATAATGAACAACCTCAGATAACTGATTATGACGGTTATAGTAACACTCACTGGTATGTAGTGAATTGGGACAAGGGTTCAACAACTGGTGGTTCTTCAGGATCTCCATTGTTTAATTCAGATCATAAGATAATTGGACAAGATCATAGTGGTAATGGTTATTCTGAATGCAATAAAGATAAAGGAACTTATTTTGGAGCTTTTTACAAATCCTTTGATTTAGGATTAAAAGAATGGCTTGATCCTGAAAATACAGGCATAATTGAAGTTAAGGCTATATCTCCACCCATTATTTATCACAACAAAACAATTTCTGGTGGGCCTTATTTATACACAGCAACTCATGAAATGGAATTGGCTGGAAATGTATCTGGTTATCCAACTATGCCTCATAATTTTCCACCAAATTTATGGCCTTACCCGGAAAATAATCAGCCTTTTATAGTTGAACCAGGTTCAAATGTAGAGTTTAAAGCAGGTAAACGAATTGTGATAAAACCAGGTACTTATATAAAACAAGGGGCCAAATCTCGAGGTTATATCGCACCTGTAACATGCTCTGATGGTTTGGATTATCATAGATCATTAATTGAAACCAATAATAATGAAAATGATATCAGTTTGGATAAAATATCTGAAAACGATGTTCTTCCTTATGATTACACAAAATTAGGTAATGTAAAATCTATTATATCCAACCATGTAATGAATTTTACAATATATCCAAATCCTTTCACTAATTCCACAACCATTACCTTTAATTTACAGCAGTCATCAAAGGTAAATATTTTCATTACCAACATCTACGGTATAAAAATATCTGAAGTTTATAATAATTTTATGGAAGCAGGTAGTTATAATATTACATTAGATGGTTCTGATTTACAACCAGGTATGTATTTTTTCATTATGGAAACCGAAACATCACGTGAGATGATAAAGATTGTAAAAATGTAAAAAGATTCAATATAAAAAACAGATTGTTAAAAACTTTGACGTCATTTTGTAAAAAAAAGTTATTAACATTTTAATTTTTTCGCTTAAATATCAAAAAAATTATTTAATTTCGTTCAGATATTTTTTATATTATGATTAATATTAGACCAAGCTATAATATAATGCCACTAAAAGTATTAGAGCAGTACATAATACAAAACAAACATCTACCCAATGTACCCACCAAAGATGATATATCAAAAGATGGTATGGATGTGTATGAGATGAATACCATACTACTAAAAAAGGTAGAAGAGCTAACGCTGTATGTTATTGAATTAGAGAAAAGAATAGAAATTTTGTAAAATTAAAAAATGAAACATTAAATAAGATGAAAAACGCAAAAACAATTTTGATAATAAGTGTTGTAATCTGTATAACATTCGCTAAGAGTGAGATTTTTGCTCAAGAAAAAAGTAATATTTATTTAGAACTAAGCAAACCTTTATTAGAATACTCTTTATTTAATAGATATTTATTTGATGCAGGAATGGGATATAATGCTAAAATAAATAGTTTATTCGTTGGTGCTTCTCTAAACATGACTTATTCTAAATTAAAGGGTGAATTTAATACACAAACATATATTATAAAACCAAGAATAAATCTCATATATCCTATAAATATATCTACAAGATTTAATTTTGAACCCCAAATTGGATTAGGATATTCTGTTATTAGTATTAATAATAAAAAATATGAATTTT
>Ga0209606_1003102_pt1 | contig 17167 bp, 16 predicted proteins | sample AD_UKC057_MetaG_FD_184412 | JGI IMG/M metagenome (GOLD analysis project Ga0209606, IMG submission 184412) | Active sludge microbial communities of municipal wastewater-treating anaerobic digesters from USA - AD_UKC057_MetaG (SPAdes) (version 2) | ecosystem: Engineered > Bioreactor > Anaerobic >...
CCATTGCTCATGGTACTCACATCTAATTGAGCTAATACTGTTGCCTGCTCTGTGGGCGTGATATTTACAAGTGTTCTATTTTGAAAATCATCATCAAACCAGTATTCATAAGAAACTATGTGATTAGTACCTGAATTTGTTATTTCTTTTTTATAGAAAAGTTGAGAAGCAATGCTACTATAATAGCCACGTTCATCCTTTGCTCTGAAATTAAGTAAATGCATACCATTACTCATAGTGCTCACATCTAATTGAGCTAATACTGTTGTCTGCTCTGTGGGCGTGATATTTACAAGTGTTCTATTTTGAAAATCATCATCAAACCAGTATTCATAAGAAACTATGTGATTAGTACCTGAATTTGTTATTTCCTTTTTATAGAAAAGTTGGCTTGTGATGACGCTATATTTACCTTGTGAGTCTTTTGCTCTGAAGTTTATCACATTTATGCCATTAGGAAGGGTGGAGACAGATATTATTGTATCTAAATGATACTGAGATACTGGTGTAATAGCAGTAATTGTTCTATTATTAAAGTCATCATTAAACCAATATTCATATTCTACTATGTTTTGCTGAGCAGGCAGAATTATGGACATTGTTAGAAGAAATGAAAATACAGACAATGCCTTAAATTTTGTACTGAAAAAGTAGCTTGGATTACTCATCTTGTGCACTTATTTTAAATTCTATCTGTAAGTGTCCATTAGAGTCGCTTGTAGGAGCCACATTTTTTAGTTGTATATGAGGATTGGATGGGACAGCACCTTCTTTGTATGGGAAAGTGCCACCATAAATGCCTATCTGGGTACCATCAGTGCCTATATATGTTTCGGGATGTTTCAAGTGATAATTCTTAGAATAATCAAAAGTATAAATATTATTATTTACAAAAACAGAATCTATATTTACAGGATAATAGTTTCCACTTGCAGTATATGATCCACCAAAAGATGGTGTAGTAGCTGTAAATAGATTATTAAATAGCTGATTTCCATTTCCACCAACTCCAGAAGTGGTTTCATTCTTAAAAAAGATATTGTTCTTAATAATGTTATTATCACCAGTAATAGTACAATAGCCATATAGTGAAAATGAATAAAATAAAATATTATTTTCATAATTTACTCCGTTGGAAGATATGCATCTGTTTTGTAGAATACTATTGAATACGGCAGCATTAGTTGCGCGTGTGAAATTTATGTCGCCAATAACCACGCTACGTATAAGCACAAAATTATTGGTATAAGTGTTGCTGTTATAGCTTAAATTAATATTGCCAGATATTTTACAATAAGCAAGAGTTATATTGCTAACAGTATCAGCAGAGCTAAATTGTAATCTAACTTCGCCTGTCAAGTCTATTCCTTCTATGTATGTGCCATCAGTATTCATATCAAGTATCAAATTACCATTTATAAAAGTTTTACCAGTGGCTTGTGTAGAGTCTAGATAATGCCCGGCTCCATAAATGTATAATGTTTTAGTAATGCTTGATGGCGTATAAAATGTGCCACCCGAGAGGTAAATAGTATCGCCACTACTGGCTGCATTGTGTGCATTAACGGTCGCGTGTATAAGTAGTGGCGGACTTCGGAGTATTGACCTATCAAATTACTACTACACAAAATGCGGGGTAGAACGCTCAAATACGCTACAAACCCCGCCATTACTTATACACGTTGTTATGCCCCCGTAATTTATTGTTTTATCACTTTTCCAAGATAATAGTTTTTTTCTGTGTCTATGCGAATGAAATAAAGCCCGGATGTTTTATGTGTAAAATTAATTTGTGTTTCAGTCGGATTACTGATTTGCTGTATTAACTGTCCGTTTTGATTGAATATTTTTATGTTTTTTATCGTTTCTTTGGTTTGTAAGGCAAAACTCACTTTGTCGGTAGTTGGATTTGGAAAAACAGTTAATTCAACAGACGTTTTAAATTCTGCGTCATTAATTGAGGATACGATACCACCCCAAGTTTGCTGTGTTGTATCATACTGTTGAATTTGAGAAGTCGTTTGGTTAAAACGATAAAAATTGTTGGTTATGGTTGTATCTCCTGTGGTTGTGATTGAATTAATTCCTCCGAAAAAATAAAAAACTGTGTCATCATTGCTGCCTAACGAACACCAAGCCGAACCGCCAATCATTGGGGGTAAGTTGTTTGTAATTAATTGGGCTGTAAGATTTCCGTTGTTCACCGTGATTGTGTATAAATTAGTTGAAAACGCTATTGAGTTGGTTGATTTAGCTGTTGAATATTTTTGGCCACCGGCAATAAATGTTTCATTCGGTATTTGTGTCGAACCACTAGCTCCAAATGCAGTCCATTCGTTTTGTGGGTAGTTTTGAATTGAAGGTCCAAAACCCCAAGAATTGGTTTGGTGATTGTATTCGTAGCATGAAAAGTTATTGTTTCCACTCCCGTTTAAACCACCAAAAATATATGCTTTATTATTTACAGTATCAGTAATTGTATTATGACCGTAAAGAGCGGTGCCTTGTGGTATGTCATTAACTTGAGTAATTGTGAATTGTGCAGCATTAAACTCATAGGCAGCACTACTTGCTGTACCATCAGCAAGTCGTCCTCCAGAAAACAAAAACTTTCCACTGCCAATATATTTTCCTGACATGCCACTTCGCTGCGAGTAAGGTTGTTGCGTTTTTTTTGAAACTTGAAATGCTTGTGGATCAAATGAGTAAAATGCATTATCTGCCGCTGTCCTTAAACCTCCAAGAAAATATATTTTCCCAGTTTGGGGATCATAAACAGGGCTACATGCATACATACCTGGTAATTCATCTCCTGATGGAACAACCTTTTTGAAAGTACAATCTGAAGGGTTGTAATGCCAAAGTTCACTTGTTAATTGCTGGTTGCCCGACTTACTTGTTTCTTGAATAACACCCCCATAAATATAAACAGCAGTATCATTGTATCTAATCGTGGCTGTACCATACCTAGGACTTGGAAATTGATTTTGTGCCGAAACAGTCATTATAATCGCTGACAAAAAATAGATTGTAAAAATATTTTTCTTCATATTGCTATTGTTTTAAAATTTAATTGCAAAAATAAAGGTATTCGATATGAAAATCGCTTGTCATTTGACAAGAAATTCAATAAATGTTTTTATTAATGGTTATCTTTCTTATGCGGCTAAGTGAAGTGTCTGTAATTCCAAGATAAGACGCAATTTGTTTAAGCGGAACATTTTGTATTAAATCAGGGTGTTGTTTCAATAGCAATAAATATCTGTTTTCGGCGGTCTCGGTTTGTAATAAAAGCATTCGTTCTTTGAGTTCTGTCATACTTTTAACCAGCAATCGCCTTCCAAATTCTCTATATCCTTGATTGGTTTGAAAATAAGTTTCCATTTTTTGATTATCCACTATCCAGCCCCCACATTCTGTTATTGTTTGAATGTTTTCTTTCGATACGGTTTGGTTAAAAAAAGAGGACGGCTCAAAAGCCTGTTGAAATTTTGAGAAAAAATTTGTTGTGACTTCATTACTCTCATTATCAATCACAAGTGAACGCAAAAATCCATAGTGGATAAACATATATTTTTGGCATACTTCTCCTGATTTAAGTAAAAATGTGTTGGGTAGTAATATTTCGTAATCGAAATTCGAAACAATATCTTCTGCCAATGGCAATGGAAGTTGAAGTTCCTCGTTTATAAATTTTACAAATACATTATTATCATCCATGTCTGTCCGTTTTTTATTATGGGGCATAACGGATGGCGGTATGGTTAGTTGCCGATTTCGTAGCACTTCCGTATCAAGTTACAATTACTTTTGATACAAGTTATACCGCTCGAATTCGTACTATACCGGCAATTAACTATACCGCGTGTTATGCACCGCTTTTCTGTTTCAATTCGTCATCAATAATACCTTTTAAATCCAGAAATTGATTTATATCGTCATCATATGTTGCGTCATTTTCGTTAAGTATTGTCATTCCATATCTAAAAAACCTGTCTGCAACTTCTGGCTGGTCATTGTCCAAATATGCTTGACACAGCATGCCTATTAAATAAACAACAGGATAACCAATATTCGAATATTTAACTAATACTAAGGCATCATTGCCTACTGCCAAAGCTTCTTCATACTTTTCATTTGTTGCAAGTTCAACCGCTTTTTCAAAAAATGCAGTAACTGCTGAAGAGAAAAAATCTCCGTTTTTCTCTATAATTTGTTGTCTAAAATTCTCGTAACTCATACTATTTCAACTTACTATATATCTGTTTGTTAAATAATTCAACCATTCTTTAAAGTTATTATTCGGGCAATGCTTATAACAAGCATTTAAAAAATCTTCATAAGTTACTGGAACAAATTTGTTATTTGTATTAAGTAACATAGCAATATATTTTTTGCTTGTTTCAGCAAAATGTGTATTTCCATTTGGATAAAAAATCATAGAAGTTGCATGCTTAAAAGTGTCATTATTGACTAAACGAATACTTTCTGCCAATAAATGATTACGCCAGACTTGTCTATAGACATCAGTAATCATCGTGTCAATTGTATTTATATCAAAAACATCACTTTTCTTTGAAATTTCATAGTATTTTGATTCCTTCACATTTTTTATTACACATTCTTCCGTTGAACCAGCCTTGAGTTTATATTCTTTTTCTGTATATTTTACTTCAATTCCTATTACTCCTTTTGAATTATCATTATGTGTATACTCAATATATGTATCAAATGAAGTCCTGTCATTGAGATAATTTTCTTTTGGAGAAGGTGCAAATTCTATTTTAATATTTTCGCCATTATCAAAAATTGCACGATTTTCAATTGATTTAATTGAGCCGTTTAAAAACTCATTAAAAACATTTTTACAAAATTCAAGGTCTTTGCGAAATGGAACAAACAAATTAAAAGGAATATGTTCACTTCTTAATGTATCAGAATAGAGGTCTACATAATAGTTAGGGTAACGCTCTTTTACAGCTTGAAAAATTCCAAGTCCTAATTCATTTTCAGAGTCAAAGAAGTTCTTTCCTTCATTCCCATCTTTATCAGTTAGCCAAGTTACATAAGTATTATACTCTTTCCTTATGTTTTGTTCTCGCCAACTTACTTGGTGTTTTTTTGCAGCTTGTTTAAATTCACTATTTGTCATATTTCTGTCTTTTATTAAAGTGGTGCCTAACGGATGGCGGTATGTTTTTGTTGCCGATTTCGGAGCACGTCACTGTCAAGCCGTAATGAAGTTTGAAGCGAGCCACAACCTTTCATTTTAGCACTATCTCGGCAATAAAATATACCGCATGTTACAAGCTGGCCTTCTTTCTTGTCAAGCGACATACCTTTATTATTATAAATCAATTCTGTCATTCTGTTTTTGTCTGTCGGGTTGCGTTTCGGCAAAGTTTTATTTTTTAGAGAGGGAAGATTTTTTGTTTTTCTCTCCGGGTGGGCAAAGCAAGCTCTTTTGCAAACTTTGGTTTGTGAGTTGGCATTCTGCGGTTTGCAAATGTGCTTGCTTTACGTCCGACATTGCTTAATTAAATTTGCCTGTAATTTGTGAAATATCAAAGTTTCCGTTAATTTCTTGAACTTCAATTTTTCCATGTAAAATATCAAAAAAGAAGTTTCTAATCTTCTCCATTGTCAAAGTTGCAGGTTGTCCTTTTGCATCTACACCCAAATCATAGGTTTTTAGTAATTGAGTTCCCAAGCTTGCAGCAGTTAGCAAAAAGTGATTCTGAAATTTATCCATGTCCAACAAATCTGCTGCTAAAACTTTTCCAACCACTGTATAACTTCTCAGAGTTTTCTGTGTTTCCTCATTTGTTAATGTAGTTTTAACTTCATCTGCGTCAATGTTCATTTCTATTTTTCCTGAATTTGCTGCTTGTGGCATACCTTTGTACAAAGAACCTAAATCAGCCAAACTTAAATTGTAGAATTTTGTGCCCGGAACTACAAGTATTTTTTCAATTGAAAATGCACTTGGTAAAAGCAAACTTACCATTTGAGCCGCTTTAATAGATGGAGTGTTAAATGTGCCGACAATTGAATTAGTTAAATCAATTGTTTGAGTAGCAAAAACGCCACCAATTACAACACTGTTTTCAAGTATTATTTCATCTGCATATATGCTGCCAGCAACAAATGCATTATACAAAGTTACGCTCTTTGCATTTATATCACTATGAAACATAATGTTGCAGTTTTGAGCTCTTGAAACAATAGAATTGGCAGAACCAACACTTTTTTTGAAGATAACATTGCCTTTTGCTTCACTATTTACGTACAGTTCTAACTGTGTAAATACTGCTCCATGAATTTCTGAATCACCTTGCTGAATCTCTAACTTATGTGCATATACAGGACCCTCAATAACGGTGCTACCTTGTATTGTAATAGTTCTGTTTAACTCAGCAATTTTTTCAGGGAGTATAGAGCCTTTAACCAAATTGTCCTTAAGTTGGATATTGGTTTCATTGAATCGAATTTCTTTTAACTCTTTCATTGTTTTTATTTTTTAAAGATTTTGAACACTTATTGTTTGAATTGAACCAAGATTAGCAATTTTCTGAATCATTTCCTTTACCCTTACCGAATGTTGGTCGGCAGAGGTATATGATTTATTTAATTCTGAATTAAAGTACAATTTAAGATTGTCTGAGTATTCTTTTGTAATTACACTCCATGAATTTGATGATTCAGTAAATTGCTCAATAAGTTCATTTTTTGTTTGATTTTCCTGCAAAGCAGAAACGAATGACGGAGCATGTAATCCTTTTGTAATTTGATTTTTATCCGCTTTTGTTTCTACAAAACAAACAGGCGAATATTGAGAAGATTCCGTACTTTCATTCAACATGCTTTGCTGAACGGTATTGTTTAACTTTTTCTGTTGCCACAAAAATACTTTTGCTTTATTCAATGTATCTAAAGCACGTTTTTTAGCAATTGAGGCACTTATTTTTGAATGTAATTCGCTACCCTCTTTGCCAAAAATTGCAACAGTGTTAACTAAATCATTGTTGGTAGTTCTGATACTTTGATTATCTAATTCTTTTTTGAAAACAAATGTGGGTTTATCGAGTTCAAAAATTCGGTTAGATAATTCATTATTCAGATCGTCAAATGTTTTTATGTATCTACTTGAAATACGTAAAAAATCTCCTTCCATCTGCCTTTTTTTATCAAGAACAGCTTTTGATAGTTCTCGAAGATGCATCAGTTGAGAATCTATTCCCTGTGTTAACTCGGCAATTTGTTGGCTGATTTCTGAACGTATATATCCAAAAAATCCATCAACAATAGTTTGTCCAACCTTTTTAGCGTTTTTGTCAATTGAAACAATTTGAGCTGTTTCGGTTGCAACTACTGCGCCAGTAAGGAGGTTAACATTCGTATTACAATGTTCAACGCTATCATCAAATGGCTCTGTATCCACTTCAATAGATACATTAACATCTTCGTATTCTGTCCCGCTATAGTGTGCCGTACCTGACCCACCATTTTGCGATGCCGGATAATTATAACTAACTGTGCCAGAATAATGCACAGCAATCCGCTCTCTATATGTTCTAGTATAACTCATATCTTTTACGTTTAAATGGTTTGATAATTATTAGACTGGAACAACTTCGTAGCCATATCCTTTACTCGTTGCGACTTTGAGGAAGTCGATACTAATTTACTGAACTCGCTTTTAACTTCTGTATTGGGTAACGATTTGGCTTGCCATTCAATTTGATTCAGTTCTGCGAAGGCAGTATTTTTAATCGCCGACTTTGAAATATTATCTAACTCAACATCAGAAACAGAAATTTCCACTCCTGCATCAGTTCTATCTCTATTGCATTCACATATTACAATTGGAATATAAACTGTTGCTGTTTCGGTATATCTGCCATCATTTATTAATATCTGGTCAGTAAGTTTTTTTTGCGTATTCATTTCAAAAAGAAAACTACGCATTGACTTGATTACATTAAGACCACGATACTTAACATTTGAAGCAACTATCTTTTGACTAGCTGCTAAAGATTCCAACTGGGCTATCGGGATAGTTGCCGTTAGATATTTTGACCTGTTAGAAACTTTATCTACCTCTTTAACTGCAAAATCAATAGTTGGCTTGTCAAGTTCAAAAACTCTTTGTTTCAAATTTGAATTTAATCCGTTAAAAAGTTTGATATACCTACTGGCTATCATGTTGTAATCCTTTTGCATACGGTTTTTAATGCTCAGTAAAGCATTTTTCTGCTGAACCAATTGCATAAGATGAGAATCAACCTCGCTTTGAAGTTTTGCCATTTTTTGCGAGATTTGGGAGCGAATCAAAGAATAAAATCCTTTGTTTACATTATTGCAAACATGGTCTGCTGCTTTTTCTTCAGCAATTATGACTGCTGTTTGCATAGCTACAACGGCACCGGTAGTGGCATTCACATGACGTGAAACACTACGCATTTCTTCTGCCATTGGCTTTGTGTCTACTGTATAATTAAATGATGCCATAATTCTTTCAGTTTAAATGATTAATTCTTTTTATTTTCTTCATCTTCTTCCTCTTCGCTATCTTCATTATCACTTTCAGAATCATCGTTTTCATCTTCATCAGAAAAATCTTCTTCATCTTCATCAAATGCATCATTGTTTTCTTCTTTTTCTTTTGATTCAGAGTTATCGTCAGCATCTTGATTTTCTTCCAACTCTAAATCTGAATCATCAATTTCAGCATCTTGATTTTCTAGAATATTATCATCTGATTCAACATTATTCTCAATATCAGATTCAATATTCGTGCTTTCAATTTCATTATTTTCTTCTGAAATAGGTTGCTCAACCACCAAATCATCTTCAAGTTCTCTTAATGTATTTTTTGCAATATTCGGTAGATTCAAAGAAATGTGCTCGAAGGTAATATCTTCCACACTTGGAGTTGGAGGCAAATCAGATGTTTTTGCAAATAATGGATTTACTGTAATCAAAGGTTTTCTACGTGCGTCAAAATCATGTACTTCATCCGTTGCAACAGCGATTTCTTTTGATGTGCCATCACGAAGTAACGCATCATAATAATCAATGTGTTCAAACTTTTGTGCTTTCATGTCAATGTCTTCTTTCAATCGTTCCATGTAGTTCTCAAAGTCAAGCTGAACATTTTGGAATTCTTTTGATTGAAGTTCGAAAGCGGCAAAAACTTCGGCTGAATTTTCAGTTGCTGTAACTACTGTTGAATCTAAAGACCCTCCAGATTGTGCCATACTATCCTCAGTTTTCTTAAGTGAAGTTAAAGTATTGTATGCCGCAACATAATCTCTTAAACTTGCTCTCATTAAATTTATCAGGTCGGCACTTTCAGCTCGGTTTCTTTCATAAAAGTCCTCAGTATCTTGATGCCACTTATTAAGGTAGCTAATTTTTTGGTCTTTGATATGATTATAAATTTTCAGTCGTTCAATTCTTGTTTCATTCATCAGGTTTTGTACCATAGGAGCAACAATTTCTTCATGAATTTGATGAACTCCAAATGGGAAATTGGTTGTGCTGCCATCTTCGGCAGTCCACATTCCCGAAACCAAATTGAAACGGACTTTTGAACTGTCCTTTAATTGGAATGGAACATAATCAGAAACCGCTTCACTATAATTAAAACTCTCATTTCTTATTCGTTCAATTTCCGATGCCTCTAAAACCGGAGAGTAGTGGTTATATGGTGATTTAAGTATTTTATAAAGCACCTTGTTTGATTCAAAAACAATTTTATCTGTTGAAGCAACTTTCAATGCGGATATTGCTTGAACGGAATTTGCCATTGTAATCATTAGTCCTTTCAATACATCTTCAAACTGTGCAGTATGTCTTGATAAAGAATCTTTTAGTTTATTTAATTCCTGAAATTTTGAAATCTGCTCATTGTATTTTTGTGTGTCAAATGCTTTAAAAATTGGTGCATTTTCAGGAATTTCATTGGTCGCAAACTCCTTTAAAAAGTTAAGATATGAACTTTCATTCGCAACTAGTGGTAATTGAACCGAGGTTACATCTAAATCATCCATACAATATGAAATTGTTCTCAACGAACGTTCAAGTTTCCCAAAATAATCATGTTGATTTAGTTGTTGCATTGATTTGGAATACTGTTCTGTCTCAATTTCTTCAATTTCGTTTGAACTTTCAACAATAGGTGCTTCACCCGAAAGTTTTTCTAACTCTGAAATTGTTTGAATAAGTAAGTCGTTTTGTTTTGACAATTGCAATTTAACTTCTGATTCCTCAACCATTCCCGTATGATCAACAATAAAGCTTTTATTTTCATACTTAATTTGGTCGGCAATTGGAACATAAGCAACGCCCAATTTACTTACTTTGTAATCCCTGAAAATTTCTTTGTGCATTTTCTGAAATTCAGCGATTCTTGTGTTTAGGGTTTCAACCTGTAATCTCGTTTTCTTTAGTTTGCCTTGAAACCATAATTTAATTCTGTTCCAAAAAGAAGAAAGAATATCTTCTATCATCTTTTTTTCTTCTTCGAGTTTCGCAATTTCTTTTTCAATGCGTTCCTCTTCTTGTACTATTTTTTCAGCCATTGACTGGTAATAGTTGAATAATATCTTCGCCTGATCTTGGTAGATATTACTCGATTCCGGAAAAATTTTACCTTTCATACGATTTGATTTACTGGATTTATATTAATTTGAGAAAATTTGTTTGCGTTCTTTGTATGTCCTTTCGCAATTTTTAATGTTGCTGATGACAATTTCAATGTTTAATGGATTATCTGAAAAGCAATTATTTAACATTCTAATTTCTTCAACAAATTTGCTTTCAAGAACCAATGCATCACTATTATTGCTGGGCGATAGATATCGTAAATTTTCCTGTAGTTCATTAATACGATTAATGATTTCTATTGGAATATTATTCATGGCATCTAATTTTAATTGAAGTTCTTTTGTAACCTTCTTCATTTCATCAATCCTATCTCTGTTTTGTTTTTCTTCAAAATAAACTTCACTTACCTTGTCGGATGATGAAAAAGCCATAAATAGACCAAGCAATAGCAGAAAGAATAGAATACCATGAATAATAATTTGATTCGTATAATGAATGGGTTTTACAGTATTGAAAAATATCATAACCCCTATAGCGAGTATCAAATAGAAAAATGTAAAAAACCATCTTAAACCAATAGAACCAATTTGCTTCTGTGATTTATCTTTTAGGTTAACCCATGGAAAAATTACATCTACAAATACAAGACAATAAATTATTGTTGATACAATAATATTAAGTGTTAATATTTCTGTCTGGACATTTTTGCCAAAATGTAAAAAACAGAAAATAATCAGTGCTTCTCCAAAGAGTGCAAGCAATAACGAAAATATTTTTTTAGCATTCATAACTTTAATTTTTTAGTTAGCGTTTTTGACCACATTTAGGACAGAACTTTATTGTTGGATTTAATGCAGTTCCACATCTTGTACATTTATTTTCTGCTTGCTGTTGACCACAATTTCCACAAAATGAACTACCGGGAGCAAGAGGTGTGTTACAATTAGTACATAATGACATTTCAGTTTGAAGTGGAGTGCCACAACTTACACATCGTTTTGCATTTTTATCGTTATCCGTTCCACATTTAGGACAAGCATCATAAGGGTCTCCACAATGAGGGCAAAAACGATGTGTACTAGGAAATTTCTTTGAACAATTTGAACAGAAAACCTCTTTTACTTGATTAACTGGTTGAACATTATTGCCCTGTTGATTCTGATTCGTACCGCCAAATGTTGGTTGATTGTATTGTGGCTGCATAACACCGCCTGCACCTCCTAAACCTCCCATCATATTTGTTGCAATAACAGCTCCTAATATTCCTGAATTACTGTTTGAAAAACCGTCTATTGCATTGTTAGCTACACCAAACGCTTGTTCTTGTTGCCAAGTGTAACCACCAATAGATTGTGCACTTTGGCGAGAAATTGCATCTAACACACGTTTTCCAACTTCGGTTGAACTATCAACTTCTATACTTGTAACATAGAACTTCGTAAGTTCCAAACCAAGATTTTCCCAAAAAGGCAGCATTACCGTTTTTAAATGTTCAGATATGCTGTCTAAATGGGCGGAAATTTGTTTTAATCCAATTCTATTATTAATCATGAATTGCAAAACAGTAGACTTTGTTTTTGTTGAAAATTCACCAAAAAACTGGTCAGTCAGATCATTTTGGTCAAATGAATTTTTTGTCCCAACAATTTTTATCAAAAATCTTTCTGCGTCCGTAATTTTTAAACCATATCTACCATTAGCAACAAGCGGAATACCTGTATTGTAATCAGCATCATGAATATCCATTCGGTCAATTGACCAATCAATATTATAAGGTTGTAGTTTGTTTACAAACCAAACTTCTGCTGTAAATGGATTTTTACCACCAAAAGGGAGTCCGTATAAACTTCTTAATATTGGCAGGTTTTCCGTATTAAGTGTATGTTTACCGGGTCCAAATTTACCTACAATTTGACCTTTTGAAAATAAAATTGCCTCTTGTGATTCTTGCACAATCAACTGTGTGTATGTGCTAAGATTTGTCTCAGGAAACCTATAGGCATATATGGTTTGATTTCCTTGAGGTGCCCAACGGACTAGATCAATTATTGCCATAACTATTTAATTTTAAAGTTTGTATTTGTAAATTTACTCTTTTCGTGCGAAGGAAAAAATGGCTCTTTGACTTTTGCGAAGCGTTTGCTTGTGTGTAGGGCTGCTTTTTGCCCATACATTGTCATTGCTATGACAATCAAAATTGAAATTAAAAAAGTTTTTTTCATAATGTTTATTCTTTCTATTTTTCCCTACTCGTATGGCTTTTCGGATTACGCCCCATTTTTTTAAGTGGTTTATGGTTTTCACTTTTTTTACAAAGATAGTTATTTTATATTTAAACAAATTAATTGGCTTAATTAGAAAAAATTATTTTATATTTAAATATTTTATGTCTATATCATCATTTATTTATGCCATAAAGTAAAAAAAATTAAGAAAAATTTTTATGAAGCGACGATTTAAATTGTAGCTTAAGCAATAGTAAAGTTCATTTATATATAATCAATGAAATAAGGATAATCATTCGGAAATCTGCCGTTCAGACTATTTCAGGGCTATTATCTAATTTACTTTTCTTTCTCAGCCACAGAAAGAAAAAAACAAAAGAAAGGTCTACGCTGGAGAATTGCGGGTTTGACTAAGCGTTTTTAAAAATTATCATTTTATTGTTAAAATTAATTAATGATATATGATTAATAATTTTTAAATACTCAAACCCATTATTAATCAATATTATTTAGATATTATTTTTTAAAATTTATTTTTTATTGATTCTCTTTATAATTTAGAATTATAGAAACATTAATCAAAATATTTTTATATTAAAATATCATTACTTAATTTAAACTTTTTTTAAATAATTATTTATCTCACGGGGTAAATCCCAAAATCCTTTAATCCCAAAAATCCTAGTTCAGACAATAAATAGGAAATAAGTGATGAGTGATAGGCGATGAGTGATAGATAAAAGTGTTTATAAGTTAATTAATAAAAAATTATTATTTTTCTCACCATTTCATTTAGTCTCACCATCACTTATCACTTATCACCTATCACTTATCAATAATAAAGAAAAAGTGATGCGCTTTAGCCCTGAAAAACATATTTACTTAAAGCTCGTATTTGTATAGCACGATGATCATTTGGAAATCTGTGTTTTAGAATATTTCAGGGCTTTAGCCCTCTTAATTCTTTTGTATTTTTACCCACAATAAACATTATAGAACTATTTATTTCTTTAATTTAAAAATATTTTGTATATTTGTAAAAAAAGTTTGTTCATATGAATGTTTTATATTTATTTCATAAATTAAAGCGTTGTAGAGAATTTTAAAACACAAAAGAATGACATAAACACCTAAAAATTATCAACAAATGGATTTTCAGACTTTAGATGAATATTACGAATACCTTGAGAACGATACTAATTTCCAGTATTTTGATTTAAACACATGTAAATACTTCAAAGCTTTGCAAGATAAGATTAAAGATGAACACACAAAAAAGTTAAGTTCGTATGAATTGTATTTTGCTGATTTTTCAATAAAGGAAGGCGTGCTCATTCCTAAATTCCAAAGTGGTGCAAATGCTTATCCGACATTAGAGCTATTTGACGATAATTTAGAGTACATAAAAACAAGGGCAAACAATGTACATAACCCAAAATACAAATCGAAATACAATCATCTACTTTGGTTAAGTCCACAAAAACATATTGATTTTGCTAAAGAAGCAATTGAAAGTTATTTATTGCTTTTAAAAAATTCTTCGTTTTCAGTTGAAGATAATTTGCAATGCTTATCATTTTGCGAGTATTTCAAAAATCTTTTTATCCTTACCCAAACTGTAAATCACAAAAAAGATGATATTATAAACTATTTAATTTCGCTTTTAGAAAGTGATAAATTAAACGATTTTACAAAGTATTCATTGATGGATTTTATCATTGAGAATGGGAGGGAAATAGATTCTTCAGTTACAAAAACATTTTACGACTATTCAAAAAACAAAATTGTCCACATAGACGAAACAGTTTTAGAAAGTTATTTAAAGTTACTCGTAATTCTTAGCCAAAAACTAAAAACTTCACCAAGAGAATTTCACGAAAAGTTAGGCGATTATTATATTTCCATAGTTAAAAAAGAAAAATACGAAGATCTTGTTGCTAATTATTATTATACAAACGCTTTAGAAGAATATAAAAAGGCAAATAATAAAGAAAAAGTTGAACAGACTGCTGTTTTATTGGAGCAAGCTAAAAAGACTATTAACCTTAAACAAGTTCCTTTTGAAATTGAAGATGAGATATTTAATAAGCTTTTAAACCAATGGTGGGATTCAACTAAGGAAGAAACTACACAACTAATTGAAAACGGCAATGCTAAGGATATTTACGGCTATTTGATTTTAAATAATTTATTACCTAAAGCTGCTTTATTGAATGAAGAAATAAAACCAGATATGCTTGATTTAGTTACCACAATGACATTTGACATTAACAAAAACGTCAGAAAAAATAAATCATTTGCTATTAACGTTTATTCATTATATATAAATAATTTATCTATCAAAAAAATTTGGCTCGTTGTTTCAAAAGGAATTAAAAGTGGTAAAATTTCCTATGATAGTTTAATTGATTACTTAAAAAATTATTCTTGGTACGGTCATGATTTCACCTATTTAGACATAAACAACGAAATCCATGGTTTTAATTGGATTGAGTTACTTTCACCATCTCTACAGAGCTTTTTCGTTCAAGCGGAAATTGATTTAAAGACAAACCGTCATCATCCACAAGGTTACATATTAGCAATAGACAGTTTGGTATTGAAATTTGAAGGTCTATTGCGTGAGTTCTCAAGAATGATTGGTGCTCAGACAATAGAAATTAAAGACAACGGTACAGAAGAAAGGATAGCATTTGACAAATTATTAGATAACGAAAAGCTAAAATTATTGATTCCTGAAGATGATATTGCCTTTTTTAAATTTCTGTTCACATCAAACGGCATGAATTTAAGAAATAACGTTGCTCATTGTTTTTATACAACAAAAAATTACAAGTCAGATATTATGCTTTTACTAATTGTTGCATTATTAAGACTTGGTAATTATAAACTTAAAGAAAAGGAATCATAAAATGAATAAGCCAACTCATAAAGCCATACACATTGCCAAGTCGCACCAGCCAACGTTGCAACAAAAAATTGCAAAAGAGTATATCTTTGCCAATACTGACAGACGGACGATAAAAAAGTACTATTGTCCAATAGTGGCTATAAGCAATGCAGATAATAAATGTTTTTTTTATTTTTTTAGGTCAATAAAAAATAAAGTTTATTACCCCATTTTTTTGTCAAAACAACTTGTTTATTTTCAATAAGTTAGCTAATTTCTTTTTTTTAGGTCAATAAAAAATAAGGTTTATTCTCCAATTTTCTTTATTAAATTTGAAAGTTCATAGCTGTCTTTTATTGCTTGTTTGTCTTTATTTGAAAGTGTGAAATCAGAATAATATTCTCTACCGATAAATCTTACTTTAACTGGTTTATCACCACTTTCCGCAATAGCTTTGATTATTCCATTATCTTTACCACTCGTGTAACTAACATTTTCCCAAACACTACGGCTACTATTCTGTGTCCTATTATCTTTGCTATATGTCGGCACATCCTCACTTTTGTATATATTATCACCTATTTTAACTTCAATTCGTGTATGAAAAATCCAATCTTCAGAATAATATTGGTCTTCCAAATATATGTATCCATTTGAATTTACATGGGTTATTAAACACTTTCTATTCCAAGAATTGTCAACAGTCTGATTTTTGTGAGTGTACCAACCAATCTTATTAAATTCGTCTTCTTTGTATTCGAAGTTCTTTTTTAAAACAGCAAGTCTCTTTTTGTCTTCATCAAGTTGTATAGCATTTACTTTCGCAATACTGTCTTCCCTTGCTTTCTGAATGCTGTCATTTTTTTGTTTTTCTGCCAAATCAATCGTTTCCTTTTCTTTATCAGTTTGATTTTCTCTTTTTGATTGGTTTTGGCAACTTATTGTAACTGCTGTTACTATCAAAACAATTATTAATTTTCTCATAATTTTTTTTACAAATTTATAAATTTTTTTTATAAAAAAAATTTATTTTTAAAAAATTATATTTTTCTATTAAATTTTGTACATTACATATAAATGATTTGATAAAACTACACAATCACTTCTTGGGGTTTACAAACTCGCAAGCTTTAGCTTGCTCAAACAGTGTAAACCCTTTTAACCTACGCGGCTTGCTTGTTTATAGCAAATCATTTCTCTATGCGGATGACACCCATCGTTTTTTAAACCTCATTTCCCTTCTACTATCGCTATCTCTTCACCTGTCAGCTCATATAATTTATAGACTAATTCATCGATTTCTTTTTCCCATTCGCTGGTATCTGATGCGTGATTTTCTTTTTTTGCTGCAAGGATTTTATCTACAAGAGATTCGATTTGTGGAACTATTGGCTCGGTAGCAGGGGTAATTGGTGGACACATTTTTGCAAATTCATCAATA
>Ga0209606_1003104_pt1 | contig 17162 bp, 21 predicted proteins | sample AD_UKC057_MetaG_FD_184412 | JGI IMG/M metagenome (GOLD analysis project Ga0209606, IMG submission 184412) | Active sludge microbial communities of municipal wastewater-treating anaerobic digesters from USA - AD_UKC057_MetaG (SPAdes) (version 2) | ecosystem: Engineered > Bioreactor > Anaerobic >...
AGAAATCGTTAAATTTGCCCCCTCAAAATTACAGACGCCTCTTTAGCTCAGTTGGTAGAGCAGCGCATTCGTAATGCGCAGGTCGTGGGTTCGAGTCCCATGAGAGGCTCCGGTTCATCCACTAAAATTTACTAAAACGCTTGAAATCAATGCATTTCAGGCGTTTTTTTATTTAACAATACCCTGAAATTTACATTTTTTCCTGTTCTTCAGGTGACCTATTTGGTGACCCTTTTTGAAATTCTGAAATAGGTCACCAAAACAGTTGTAACTCCTTCATTCTTTCGCACTTATATGCACCTTTTTGCACCTTGAAACCCTGTTTTTTCATTGTAGCTTTGAAACAAAAAATGGAGGGAATTTTAATAAAATGAAGAAGAACTTGAACCTGCTCCTCTATTTGCGGAGGGCAAAAACCAAAAAAAACGGTGAAGCACCCATCTATTTGCGCATTACAGTTGATGGCATAAGGTCAGAAACACCTACCGGGAGAAGCATTATTCCATCTAAATGGAATGCCGACATGCAAATGCAAATTGGGAAGAGTGAGGAAGCCCGAACCTTGAATCATTTTCTTGACAGCATCAGACAAAGAATTAGCCAGGATGCCAATATTTTGATTGATCAGGGGATTGATTATTCTGCCGAGCAACTGAAGAACCGCTTTAACGGAATCAAAGAGCAACCCAAAACATTGGTGTCCATCTTTGAAGAGAACAATTCGCTTGTAAAGCAGGAGGAGAACAAAAAATACTCCCATTCTACGGTCCGGCAATACAATACAACACTAAGCCGTCTAAAAGAATTCCTGATAAAAGAGTATGGCAGAAAGGATATCCCCGTTACTGAACTTGATGCCATTTTCATAAGGCGGTATGAAATATTCTTGAGGAGTGTTTATAATACTGACCATAACACGGTAATGAAGTACCTGAAGCAACTCAAAAAGGTTATTCATTTTGCCATGGGTACCGGTTACCTGGACAGAGATCCATTTATGAGCCACAAGACTGCCTTCAAAGATGTGAGTCGTGATTACCTGACAGCCGATGAGTTAGACAGCATCAGGAGCAAGGAAATCAAGATCAGAAGGGTGGACCGTGTGAGGGATGTATTTGTGTTTGCCTGCTATACCGGCATAGCTTATGGTGACCTTAAAATCCTGACCACAGAGAGCATCTCAAGAGGAATTGATGGTAAGGACTGGATCATTTACCATCGTGGAAAAACAGGTATCAGGGCAAGCATACCCTTGTTACCCCCAGCCCTGGAAATTATCGAGAAATACAGAACAGATCCTGAATGTAATGCTGATGGGAAGTTGTTGCCGGTCATCAGCAACCAGAAGCTGAATTCCTACCTTTCTGAAATTGCCGGACTATGCGGCATTGAAAAAAAGCTTACCACACATGTCGCCCGGCACACCTTTGCCACCACTGTCACACTGAGCCAGGGAGTACCTATTGAAACAGTTTCAAAGATGCTTGGCCACACCTCCCTGAAGACCACCCAGATTTATGCCAAGGTGGTGGATCGGAAGATTGCCGATGATATGTCACAATTAGAGAAGAAACTTCAGAAAAATTCTGACCAGAAGGTCAGGCAAGCTTAATATTCATTAGTTTAGAGGCATAAATGGAAATTTATGCCAGCATTGGTTAGCCTGGAATCAAACTCAACTGAACCAATTAGGTTCTTCCTTTTATATCATCATGGTGGTCGTAACATGCTGGAAAGGCAATATAAGACGCTTGATGAGCCTGAACTATACTATGATTGGGATAAACACGTAGTGATGGTTTACGTTGAAACCCTCATTGACGAAGATGTGACAGAAACTTCATGGGAGGAATACCAATTTGAAAATTATATCAGGGACAGGTTTGAAGAAGAAACGCAGAAGTCAATTCAGCTGATTACAGAAACCTATCGAAGCAAAGGTAATAGTGAAAATGCCTTTGCATACAAGAGACTTTTGAGGGCATTTGACAGGCATTTTGAGCGCCTCAAGAATTACCTTGATTATCCTGAGTGCGAATTATTGCCATCATCATTGTTGGAAATTGTAAGTCATGCGATAAAGCAGTATGACCAGTTTTATGATTTCGACTTAATCGCAAAAGTAAAAAAGAAGATTAAGAGTGAAGATATTGTTAAAACTGGGTATAAAATCAAAGGCAAGTATTGGCCTCGCATCCCTGGTTTTAATGACGCACTTATTGAGGCTTCATTTATTGACCCTAAAACAACAGTTGAACAATGGCATGAGTTTTTCAGGGGAGAGTTCCCAAAGGTGAAAATTAAATGGATTGTTGATTCACCGTCCGGTCATTTATGGTACTTCATAAAAAAGATAAAGGATTCGGAAATTCTGGTTGCTTTCCCCAAGCAGCAATACAAATACCTTGACCGCATATTTACTTTTAACGACGATGCTGTTCCTGAGAGATTTTACGATAACCATTATTTAAGAGAAGAAAGCAAGGAAATCCTGAATAAAGCCTTAGACATTCTGAAATCATAATCCCTTATCAACTTTTTTCATCATAAAAGTTGGAGAATATTTGGCAAACCTTTACTAGCACTGCCAGAGAAATCTCCAACTTTTTTCATTCTCCCACTTTTGTTTAGTTGGTTAATTATCAACTACTTAAATCCGTATATTTACGACAGTTCTGTAAATTAACTGGTTTATTGTAACAAAAAAACAAAACATAAGAAAATGGAAAAAGTATTGATGAGTCAAGCAAAAGTTGACAATCAGCCTCAAAGGTGGCTGAGAAGTAAACACGTAAGGGAGTTGCTGGGAATCTCAGATTCTACCCTAATGAGCCTCAGGGTGAAAGGAATAATTCCGGCATATCGACTTGGGGATTCCTGGTTCTATAAAGAATCGGAAATATTGGATGCACTGGAAGGAGGCAGGAACAAATAAGTAGTGTCGGGTGGTTAATCAGGATTATGGCTTTCGCCTCAATGAACTATCCCGCAGAATCTCTGATTTGGAGAGGATAGTACGAAAATTAACGGAGGTTCCGGAAATATCAGAAGAAGAATGGGATACAGCCATGCTGATGCAGCAATGGGGAATATGTAAGCGCACTGCTGCAAACTACCGACAGAGGGGTTTGGGGTTCCTTAAACGGGGAGGACGCATTTATTATTCTCCGGAACATCGGGCAAGCTTTTTAAAACTACAGCAGAGTGATGCCAAAAACGATAATTATACCGATTGAAATGTGTCATTATGCACTATATAATAATAAGGTGCGTGCCCTGCAAATATTTGTCTGGCTTAAGATGAAATCCAGTGGTAAGATCAAAATCACAAAGCAAGTATTGGAAGATATGGCCAATGATCTTGGTTTGAAATCAATAAAGACAATTAAGTCTAATATTGACCATTTACAGGAAAAGAAATGGATAACTCTGAGCAAAAGATCAGGCTATTTTTTCATCAGCGGTTTTGAGCGCATACGGAAAATGGAGGGATTTGCTAAGCGTACAGGTGCAGAGTTTGACATTAAAGATATCAGGAATTTTAAAGGTTTTTTGATCGGATCTGAGGTCAGTAATCTGATTGGTATACAAAGAAGGCGGTTGTGGGTAACCGAACGACAAAAAGGGGGTTCCATGACAGTTACCCATATACCGCCAACTTTTTATCCTGTTGCTAATATGGTTATCGCCAAAATATTCAATATTTCCCTTTCCACAGCCTGGGAATGGAAGAAGCTTGCTCAGAAGCAACGTTTTATCAGAATCAGGAGAAACTTCAGGCCTCTTAAAGTCAATCCGGGAGTATTGCCAGCATTGAGAAAATATGGTGAGGAATCCTTCACTAGAAAAGCCAGGTTTTGGAAGGGAAAAATAAGAGAGCAACTTCCCGATACAATAGCTTCAAAACTGACTTTGAGAAACAGAAAAAAGCTAAAGTATGATGGAAAAAAATCGAAACATACTAAAAAGGGAGTATGAGGGAAAACCAAATACACAATAGGACACAAAAGCAGACTGTCGTGAATATCTACTTGTAACAATTTAAATTTTGATATTATGAATGTATTAGTTGATTTAGAAAAAAGAAAAACCATTATTAAGAGCTTGATCTGGCAGGTCGCTTTTAGAAGATTGGAAGAACGTACAATGTTCAAAGCTAAAGAGATTGATGAAATCAGTGACTGGTTTTGGGATGAGGATGAAGATGAAGTTCCACCGGTTGGGAAGGATGATCATTCAAAGGCCTCATTTGCAGAAAGTAATCGGGAAAAGATTGGTTTGTTGAAATCGCTTGCCCAAAAAGTACAAGAAAGTGAAGATGTGGCTCAATTAACAGAAGATGACGTATATAGAATACATCGTTCTTTATTTAAATATGGTATATTGGCTAACATTTCATCGGAGTCGGAAGAGCTTAGTAATGAGTCAAATGATTGTATGGCGATTTATCATGCTGCTCAGTTTATGAAAGCGAAGTATGATGATGACGAAATGTTGGATAATCGCATGGAACAGCATTTCTGGGAAAGGGAAAGTAAAAGAGCTGATAGGCTGATGGACTACCTTTACATATACATATCTGAGGATTATCCGATAGCTTGTGCAATTAAAGAACTTATCGAAGAACAATGCCTCAGCCTCAGTGAAGAGTCTGCTTAGATGATGTAAAAATCTGAAAACTAATTTCCGGGGAAAGGCCTGCTTTCAGAAGTGGGCTTTTCACCTGGATGTTTGGTTTGCCCTCTTTTTAATAGTAATTATTAAAAGACATGGTTGTAGTAAAATAAAAGTCAGAATTGAGGCCATCAGCAATGGTGGTCTTTTTTAAGGACTTTCTCCCGACAATATTTCTTGTGTGGATTCCGGAACGTCGTCTCTTCTGAGATACAGAGGTAGAAAAGAAGAACAGAATTTGTTCTCAAGAAATGGAAATGCCCAGATCACACTGACTTTTCCCCCTGATGAAAAGGCAACGCTGAAGCCTCCCCAGACCTCGTGAGAGCCATTTTAAGGCTCTTTCACCAGAAAGGAATAATAAGGATCAATAGCTCTTTTTTTCAGGAATTACCCCCCTGACTCCACCTCTTGGATCTATAATATCTCCTTTATAGCGTGGAATCAAGTGGATGTGAACATGTGGGATTGTCTGTCCGGCAGAAAAATTAATGTTAATCCCTACATTGTAACCATCAGGCTGATATTGTTTGTCAACAACCTTCTTTACCTCGTTAATTAGAAGCCAGCAGGCTGATTGTTCTTCCAAAGAAAGTTCAAAATAGTCGGAACAATGCCTCCATGGGATAATAAGGGCATGTCCGTTGCAAACAGGGAAAATATCAAAAATGGCGTATGCCATTGGTGATTCAGCAATGATTTCCCTTGACTTATCAAGATGACAGAAAGGACAATCTAAAAACTCCTGGTTGTAATGATATTCTTTCATATAGTCCATTCTTCATACCCCCTGTTTGAAATTAGATATTCACAGCTTCTCTGGAGCTGATGGATGGCACCATCCTGCCAGGATGAAAGGGGACTATTACCCAAAAGAGCCACCGTTATTTCTTTCTGAAATCTCTCAGGCTGGTATTGGTTTACCAGGTCCCAATAATAAAGGATTAAATCTTTCCTTTTATCAATCAGGCTTACAGATGGTATTTTATCCCTTTTCTGACTGTTTGTGGTTGCTTGTGAAGGCAGCAAATTCCAAAGGTCATTATTCTTCCAGACTGAAAAAGGAATCATGTGATCAATGTCATAAGCCGTAATCTGCTTTCCTGTCCATACACAATAGACATTTCCTTTCTTCATCAATATGGTCCTGTATATTTGTTTGGATTCTGCCACATCCCTTTGGGTGATTGGACTTCTCAGCACCTCATTCACCACCTGGTCAACGGAAAGTTTTTTCCCAGAAGCATTCACTGAGAATTCTGCCCATTTGAAGAGAATTGAATCCTGCCCATTGATGAAACTACCCAACACCTGGAAAGCTTCAAAATAATCATAAGGGATAGAAAATGTGCCAAAATTATTGATGAGGAATCCAAGGTCAACCGTAGCTGAAGGGTATATCCTTTCTCCTGATGCAAACTGGAATATGGAATAAAAATCATTACTGATAGACCGGCCTATATACCTCATCGGCATCTTTGTTATGGTCTCCCTGATTTTCTTAGCTAGAGAGATAAATGAAGGTTGAAGACTTTTGGGAATACCCTTATTCTTCATATCATTGTAAAAAACAGAAAAACCACCCATCCCACCATAAGCCTCTATGAATTTCATAAATTGTTTTTCAAAAGCCAAATTTGTTGCTCCATTGATTTGCGGAATGGAGGATTCAAGGATCGGATAATAATATAGCAACCATTTCTCTACTAAAAGCCCGGTTGGAATAATTACTCTTCCACCTGAGTCTGTTATATAGGGAGAATTTTCAAGGATGATATCAATAACACCCCTAAGAAGAGCAAACTTGTATGTTGAAGCTTTGCTGTCTCTTTCTATTATTTTGTTGATGTTCGAGAATACCTCACTTTTCATCCTGCGGCAGAAAAGACAAATTTATCACAACTCAATAAGAAATCAATGCAAAATAAATTTATACAGACAATTCTGACCCCCTTTAAATGAAAGTGGGTTAAGAGGGAAAAACATCCATCATTGTTTCATGAGAGCCACTTTAGGGCATTCTCATTCTTCTTGGGGTAAAGAATAGGGAGGTTCTACGACCTCCCACTTCGGTATGGAGCTTATATCATTCCATTATCAGCCATGGAGAAATACCCCTCAGGCAATAAAATCAGATGGTCAAGTACTGATATATCCAGGAATTTTCCTGCATCAATTAATTTCCTGGTGATTTGAATATCCGCGTCACTGGGTGTACTGTTCCCTGATGGATGGCAATGAGCGAAGATGACTGAACAAGCATTTGCTTTTAGCGCTGCCTGATAAACAGTCCTGACATCAATGACGGTTCCAGTAATACCACCGATGGAAATTAAATAGTAACCCAGCACCTTGTTTGCTCTGCTCAGAAATAGGGCGTAGAAACATTCTCTCAGCTCAATGGGCCGACACCATATTCTTCGGAAAACCTGTTCAGCTTCTTGGGAACCGGTGACAGATATTCTTTCTGACGGCCGTACAGCAGGATGGTAGGAAATTTCTATTTCAGATACCCGGAGCATCGGATCATCATTAATTCTCTCTTCCAAACAAACTCTATCATCTGGAGGGAACAGCAGCTTACGTTGTTGTGGTTTCATGTTTCATTGGTAATAAAGAATTGTCATTCATAAGAGCGTAACGGCATTCAATCTCCTTACAGAGGGCATCTGATTCAAGGTTGGCAGATTCAACATCTATAAACCAAGCCCAAAATCTGTCGTACCTTTCATTTTCGGTGTCCTGCCATTTGTCCAACAGCCGGTCGTCATACACCAGCACTATTTCTGAATAGGAACCAAAATCATGGGTGAACCATTTTACTTTATACTGGCACATTCCTGAAAATTCATCAAGTATTGGGAAATTATTCTCAAGATATGCCAGCAATACTTGCATTTCAATTTTGTTCTTCATATGGAAGTCAGGCTCTCCCAACTGGGCATAGCCCTTGCTTCCGATGCACAAATAGTCCATTGTATAAATTTAAAAGTGTGGATAAATAAAAAGGCTTGGGGAATTGCAGACAGCTATTTCAAGCTAAGCGCCTTCTTTTTCCGTTGATTTCAACATAGGAAGCGTTGTACCGGGCGGCAATATGAAAGGCGTATTTCTTCATCTGCTCATGGGAAAGCGATTCTTCCACCAAGGGATAATCACCGCCCAGCAATTCGCAAGAAAGGCAGTCGATACTTTCAACTGCCTGGCATACAACAGGACGACCTTTCAATGTGTAGTCCCTGTAAAATCCGAAATAATAGGTTCTCTTCATGGTTAATAATTATGTGTGGATTTCCCAATGTGAACATCTTTCAGGCTCTATGGAAACAGAAAAGGTTGGAGCGGAACCACTTCCATAACCATCATGCCTGCCATGAAATATGAAGCCTCCGTTCATTTCAAACTGTCCTTCACGGAATATTTCAAAGTAAAGGGAAAGAGGAGCAAAATCGCTGTAGATTTTTACCTGACAGCCATTTTCAGAGTGTCGTTCAAGCCTGGCGAAAGTCTTTTCATAGCTTTCAGTCAAACCATGTTCATTGGCAAAGGCTATAATCTCATCAAGCCTGCCGTTGGATAAATCAGTAATCATATCTTTAATGTTTATTGGTTTCATTTTATGTTTGTGTTTCGAGACTAGCTTGAATACTGTCCAGTGTGAAACTGACATCTTGGCAATTTTTCCCATTACCAGTTTTTTAAGCTATATTTGAGAGGCAATATTAACTGACCAAATGACTTTAGAGCAATATATTGACAGCATTGGGAAACGTTATAAACTGGGCAATGCCACTGAGCATTCATTCCGCGGAGATCTGCAACAATTAATTGAAAGCCTGGTCCCGGAGATTAAAGCCACCAATGAGCCCAAGAGACAACAATGCGGAGCCCCTGATTACATTATTACCAGAAAGGGAATTCCACTTGGCTATATCGAAGCAAAGGATATCGGGGCTGACCTGGGAAGCAAGAATTATAAGGAGCAATTTGACCGATATAAGCAGTCTTTGGATAATCTGATCATCACCGATTACCTGACCTTCCAGTTATTTCGGGAAGGAACAAAGGTTACCACCATTTCAATTGGTCTGGTACAGGGGAACAAGATTGTAGGTAAACCGGAAATGTTTTCTGAGTTTACACTCCTGATCAGGGAGTTTTGCACGTATTCCGGACAAACCATCAAATCATCCTCAAAGCTCAGCAAGATGATGGCTGCCAAAGCAAGGCTTTTGGCCAATGTTATTGAAAGAGCCTTACTTCCGGCAGAGGGAGCATACCAGGCCAATGAATCGGAAAACATCACCCTGCATGACCAGTTTACCTCTTTTAAACAGGTATTGCTACACGATATTAAGGAAAAGGAATTTGCCGATATCTATGCCCAGACTATTGCGTATGGGATGTTTGCTGCCCGTTTGCATGACCCCAGCCTTGTTGATTTCTCAAGACAGGAGGCGGCAGAACTGATACCCAGGTCAAATCCATTTCTGCGAAAACTCTTTCAATATATTGCAGGATATGACCTGGATGACCGCATCAAATGGATTGTGGATGATCTGGCCGATATTTTCAGGGCTACCAACGTGGCAGAGCTGCTGAAAGATTTTGGCAAGTCCACCCAGCAGAATGATCCTCTGGTTCATTTTTATGAAACCTTCCTGTCGGAATATGATCCTAAACTCAGGAAAAGCAGAGGAGTATGGTACACCCCGGAACCGGTGGTCAATTTCATTGTGAGAGCTGTAGATGACATCCTGAAAACAGAGTTCGGATTACCAATGGGACTGGCCGACACTTCCAAAACAAAGGTGACGGTCAATATGCAAGGGAAGAAAGTTGAGAAGGAGGTTCACAAAGTTCAGATACTGGACCCAGCTACCGGTACAGGTACTTTCCTGGCTGAAGTGGTGAAGCTGATTTATAAACAGTTTGAAGGCCAGCAGGGCTTATGGAATAGTTATGTCGAAGATCACCTTATTCCCCGGCTGAATGGTTTTGAAATCCTGATGGCTTCCTACACCATGGCCCATCTGAAAATGGATTTGCTCCTTAGAGAAACTGGTTATCGGCCAACAAAAGACCAACGCTTCAGGATTTATCTTACCAACAGCCTGGAAGAATATCACGCTGACACAGGCACCTTATTTGCCAACTGGCTCAGTGCTGAAGCTAATGAAGCCAACCATATTAAAAGGGATACACCGGTGATGGTAATTATCGGGAATCCTCCTTATAGTGTAAGTAGTACAAACAAGGGAGAATGGATCGAACAACTTACTGGTGACTACAAAAGGGATCTAAACGAACGTAATATTCAGCCACTTTCAGATGATTACATAAAATTTATCCGCTTTGGGCAACACTTTATTACCAAAAACGGCAGCGGTATTTTAGCTTACATTTCAAACAACAGCTTTTTAGATGGAATTATTCATCGGCAAATGAGGAAACATTTGTTAAATGGTTTTGACAAGATTTACATTCTAAATTTACATGGAAATTCTAAAAAGAAGGAGGTAAGTCCAGATGGATCCGAAGATCAAAATGTTTTTGATATAATGCAAGGTGTTTCAGTAAATCTCTTTGTCAAATCATCAAAAGCAAAATCTCAAATATCTTATTTTGATTTGTTTGGGTCTAGAGAAATCAAATATAAATACTTAGATGAGAATTCGATTAAATCAATTAGATGGAATGTTTTAAAACCCGAGCTCCCTCGTTACTTTTTTGTAGACAAAAATTTTCACAATAGTGAAGATTATACTAATGGCTTTAAGATTGACAGTATTTTTGAACTTTCTTCTTCTGGAATAAAAACTCATAGAGATCACTTCATTGTTGATTTTGATAAGATTGTGTTATTTGATAGAATAAAGATGTTTTTTGATTTATCAATTGAAGATAGATTAATCACAACTAAATTTGAATTAAAGGATAATCGGGATTGGAAGATATCAACCGCTAGGAAAGCAGGGAAAGCAGATTTTGGGAAGATATCCAATATTGATTATCGACCATTCGATATAAGATTTTGCTATTATGATAGTAATTTGATTGATTTTGGAAGAGAGAAGGTAATGTGCCACTTACTTAACAAGGAGAATATTGGGTTAACATTATTGAGACAATCGAGAGAAGGGAGTACATCCAACTTTTGCGTATTTAAATCATTAATAGGGAAAGATGCGATTTCATCTCTTGATACATGTACAGTATTCCCATTATATAAATATATCTCTGAGACAACGCTAAATTCCAATAATCAGACCGAATTAAGGTTACCAAACCTTAATCATGATATCGTAATGATGATCGCCAATAGGATTGATTTAATTTTTACAAATGAGAAAAAGGGTGATGGTACTACTTTTGCTCCCATTGATATCCTTGATTACATCTATTCCGTTCTCCACTCCCCAACTTATCGTGAGAAATACAAGGAGTTCCTGAAGATAGACTTTCCACGCATACCCTATCCCAAAGACCAGGAAACATTCTGGCAGCTGGTGAAGCTTGGCGGTGAACTGCGTCAGATTCACCTGATGGAGAGTTCCATTCTGGATAAGCTTATTACCAGATATCCTGTTTCTGGCAGTAATGAAGTGGGTAAAGTCAGGTTTGAAACTTATGATTACGAAGCCACCCTACCGAATGAGAAAGGAAAGTTTGATTACCCCGACTATCTAGGTGCTGTATACATCAATGACACGCAATACTTTGCTGATGTACCGACTTCAGCCTGGGAGTTTTACATTGGTGGTTACCAGCCTGCCCAGAAATGGCTGAAGGACCGGAAGGGTAGAACATTGTTATTTGAAGATATTCTGCATTACCAGAAAATCATCGTTGCCCTTGTTGAGACTAAAAGGCTGATGCGGGAGATCGACAATATTAATATTGAATAATAGCACCTTGACAATCTCCCTGATTCTGATGAGTTGGCCACAGAAATCATTGAGAACCTGGAGGCGGGAATCGAGAGCTTCAAGGAGATCATGGAAGCCCTCAACGGTAAGTGATGGAGAAAAAAGGACAGGTATCTGTGTTCTTTGAATTATGACCCTACAGGGGGTCAATATCACCGGAACAGGGGGTCAGTTTGACCGGAATATCCAAACAGCGTTAAATATCATCAATAATCCTTTAAATAGTTACATTCAATCTTGATAACCTCATATTTTATGTCAGTTAAGTCATCTTCATTAGACCATATCTTCCTATATTCGTGGAATGCTAAACCCATTTCCATTTTTGTAAAATTTAATCCTTCGTTTGATTTTATATAAGCAACTAGTTTCAGATCTTTGTCTCCCTCTCTTTGTAGGGCAATAATTGCTTTGTAGAGCCCTATCCTAATTTCATATAGATTAACACAAAACTTTCCCATATAAATATCAAACATCATAAAATCAAGAATCTGTCTTACTATGTTTAGTTGCTTCTTCGTAATGAATCCACCATTTGATGAAGCGCTAATCGCCCTTAAAAATGAAGACAATGCATCACTTTGAATAGCAGCTTTTTTTAATGAATGAACAGCATCTGCCGATAAGGAAATGTCTTCTTCAAATATTTCTTCAATGTCACTTTCAATGCCATCCAGTTGGCTTATTAATACATCACATACATCTTCATTATGGATATTACCAGGAATTTGTATGGCAATATCTTCAACATCCCTTTCATATTGTAGAAAATCTTGTGAGGCTGACTCAAAACTTATTAAAGTCACAGACACAAAGGTTAGTACTTGGACTATGCTCTTCATATAATGCTGTTTTAAAAAATATAATCTAAAGAACACCTTTGATTGACATATTGCATACTCAGATACCTGCGAGGTCTGAAATAAATGATAATTCCATATCTATCTCTCTTTCGGTCATAAAATGTATAAGTATAATAATCATTATCATAATCATACTCAACTTCTATAATTTTGAAAGATTCGACGGCTCTTTTATTTGTTCCATAATAAAGTGTAGCCATGTTTGAATTTAGGCTCCAATTCAACTGAGTTTCAAAATCACAATATACTCGTTCTTCTGTACAGCTATTTTCATAAAACCTTACCTTTAAATAGAAATTTTGCGCGTAAGTATTAATAGACCAAAACACAATAAACAAAATTAATGTTGCCTTAGGTATCGTTTTCATAGTAATGTAATTTTCGAAAGTTAATATCTTTAAACAAATCTACTGAACTAATTTTTAATCATTTTTTTATGATAGTATAATCTAGTGCCATGGATTACCGTTTATTTTGCCATTGGAATTTATTAAAAACCTTTCTTAAGAAGAGGGCAGTGCAAATATATACACTGCCCCTACTTATATTAATTTTCTAAAATTATTGGACTGTTGCATTTAAGATAATCAAAGCAGCTACATTTACCCCTAAACCTATCCCCCAGTTTGTCCAAACTTTTTTTGATTTAATTTTTTGTGCTTGCTGAGTATAACCGGTGGAGTATTCTGGATTCTTCATCAGCTCAGGGTTTGGATAGTTTAAGTTGATTTCGTCGGGTTCATTTGTAGAACAAATAATTGCTGGTACCAGCCCAACTATTGGAATAAGCAAACTGCTAATTAATGTCCCGGTAGCTGCTGGCTTATACCCCTTATAATATCTCTTGGCATCCATTTGACCCTGACGTAAATAATTTTCAACAGAAAATGCCGGTAGTTTTGCCGCTTTTGCATTTTCTTCAACAAAGACATCCTTTGTCCCATTTTCATACCGGATCATTAGCACGTCTGTTTTTGCGATTGAAAAAGTGGGTCCACTCAGATTGTCGCTCTTTTTATACTTGATTTCAGTTTGACCCACCTCGAGGACTTTTGCTTGAATATCTTCACCCGTTTTTTTGGTTATCAAGTCCTGAGAGAAACAAATTGTCGATGCGAGAAGAAAGAGCAGTGATGTGATGGTTATTCTTTTCATAGCATTGGTTTATTATTTCCTACTCATTTGGCTTTTCGGAATTTGCCCCGTTTTTTTTGATGGTAACTGGCTCCACCTTTTGATGAGATGATTCAATCCCAATTCTATGAGCTATCCCATACATTCATAATATGCGGTTTTAGGTTAATAATTGACTGGTTAGAAAAGGTTTTATGTTCTTAAGGTTTTCATTTTCAACGGCATGTTATCATATATGATAACCACTTTTCAAATATAAACAAAAATCTTAGTTGTCAGAAATGATAACTGATGAAAAACTTTCGGCTACAACGAAAAATTGGAGAAAAAATCAAACAGATCAGGGAAATCAAGGGCATTACACAACAAGACCTTGCTGCTGCCTGTAATTTTGAAAAGTCCAATATGTCGAGAATTGAAGCTGGAAGAACTAATTTCACCATTTCCACGCTGTTCAAAATCAGTCAAGCTCTGGGAGTCCGGCTCACTGACCTAGTGGATACAGCGGATTAGGTTATTCTTATGAATGATACGCCCTCCACGCCCACGCAAAATCCTCTGTATAGCCCATGAATAAAGGGTTTGGGCGTATGGATTCAGAAAATGCTAAAACTTTTTTCGTGTAAAATACGGCTATAAATAGCTCATCCCTTCAGAGAATTATTTCCATCAATTCCTGCGCCCATACGCCCAATCCTAGTGCTTACAACGGTTTTGAAAGATTTAACCTGGATACAGTGGATTTTCAAACTGACGTGCTCATGTGGCTTGAATAAAATACGGTGCTGATTTCACATTATTCTGAAATAGCAGATGAAATATCCTTTCCCTCCGATAATGAACACCTCTTTCAGTTCCAGCGTCATCTTTACGAAATCCACCGTGTAAAAATTCCCTGTGGCAATATCAGGAGGAATATCCACTATTGCCAGCACCCTGAACGGACAATGTAGCCGTTTCACCTTGCCGTTTTTATCCACTACCAGGATGCTGGTGGGGCTGACTATTTTGAAGAGTTCAAGAATGTATTGACGGTTTTGTTCTTTCATAATTCTGTTTATTAAAATGAGTTGGGGCAGGAATCAGGTGTAAACCATCCTCCTGCCCACTTTTCAACTCAAAAACCAGCTCATTTGGCTGTCGTGTTCTAAGGCCATTACAAGGCTCTCGGTGAAGGAGAAGGCATTTACACTGCGATCAAGGAAAGTGTCAATGTAGGAGCTCTTATTGGCCCCAGTGAACAGACCATAAAGGTTCCACAGGTTTATATCACCATTTCCATCCCTGCAAAAGCTGTGGTCCTGATAATAATCCCTGGCAATAGCATTGAACTGACTGTCCCCAAAATTCAGGGCTGGAATTACCTTCTTTTGTTCTGCTGGGAGATACGGGTATAGCCTGGCTTTCCCAATAAGCTGAGCAAACTGGTGTTCAGTCAGCTTGTAATTGCAGAAGTCCTTCATGGTTTCCAGGTGCATCCTCATGTTGTAATTTCCGAAGAGGTCAAAGACATGCTTTATCAGATCCTGCAAACTACTCACACGTATTTCAAGGGCTATTCCGTCAGTGCAAACCAGAAGATTTGTGCACACCTTATTCTGGAAGCCTATGAACACCTTGAATTTCTCTATGGATTTCTTGCTAAACAGGCTTTCATGGTTCAGGGCTCTCACTCCTCCGATTGTCAGGCTGAGCTGATTGCCGTTCACCTCGTCTGAAATGGAAGGCACCTCAATAACAAACATCATCCTTTCCCAGAAAATCGTACGTTCCCAATCCTCTAATTCTGAGACCTTTTTATTCAAAGCAGATGGTACACGACCATTTATTTTGTGAGAAACACGGATTTCAGGCTCAAGTATTGTTTCCCCAGGAAAGGTTTTTATTGCACATTGATGTACACTGTTAATAAATTCGTAGTGACTCAGGGTTTTTTCCAAATCTCTGAACACTGGGATGATGCAATCGTTCTTCAGGTGGGTAAGTGTTACCTCTTCCGTGTTGGCTTCAATGAAAGCCTTTCTCTTCTCCTTTTGCGGCTGTATGGGCGATGTCTCTATCACTTCTGCTTCCTGGATAGGCTCTTCTTCCCTGACGCGGGGAACATTGGTGGGTTGGTTAACCATTCGTAGTTCCATTTCCATTGCCTCTCATGTTTTGCTGGTTGACTAAATTATTGTTGAGTATCTCCTGTTTCCTGCGGTTGAACTCAGGAATGAGAAGCTGGCTGGTCTGGGGATAGGTTCTGTATAAAGCAGAAAGTGCTTCCACCGTTACGGTGTTACAGATCATATCCCTGAGTTCCTCCATGGAAGTTGCCGCTGGAGTTGGGGCAGCTCCTGATTCACACCAGGTTTTGATGATTTTACCTGTATCAGGAGTAATTACAAACGAGGGCTTATCCATAAAGAGTTGTGTGCGGTCCTTGGTGGCTGTTGCCTGGTGTTTCAGATCAAGTTCCAAAACAATGGTAAATTCATAATCCAGCCCTTCCCTGGTGACGCCCTTCAGCCCCACCTTCTCAGGCACCATCTTGCCGTTCTTCTCTGAGAGCACATAGTCCTGCTTTGAGCGGATGGTGGCCACAATATGACAGCTACTTTGAAGGATCTTCTGGACAAAAGCGTTATGACGGGGAGTCACCTTTGCCCAGTTGGTAAAGCTGTTGCCCATCATGGCTCCATGAATATCCAGAATACCTCCAACACCTTCCCATTCATGGGAGATGGAGTCGATGATGATGGCTCCCATCCCAGCCTTTTCACACACCTCAATGGCCTGGATATACCTTTCAGGAGTGAAGGGCTGTTCCAAAGCCAGCACCTGATAGTTACCCAAATGGGCGTACAGATCGGCAGAATGGTTTTCCGTATCAATGACGGCAATCTTGGACCAGTCATTAATCAGGCCATATGCCAGGAGGAGGGCAGAGTAAGTCTTACCTGCTCCACTTGGAGCCTGAAGCCCCATTTTTATTTTCGCCTGCCGGCGTTCAGCGTTTCTAAGTTCCATATGTATATACATTTAAAAATGAATGTTTCATAAGCAAAGGGCACCCCGAAGGATGCCCTCTCAGTCAGGATGATGCTTAAAATGCAGCGATCAATCTTTGCGGAGATCTTTCAGCAAGAGTCACCTGAGGTTCCCCTTCATAGATTGCACTTTCAAGGGTTTCTCCCTCGGGGACATACACCCAGCGATATTCCATATTGAGAATTTCACCAGTATCTTTCACGATAAAGCTGTAAGGCTCACAGGCTTTTTTCTGCACAGTGCCTGGAACTTTTTCTCCGATAAAAGACTTTGCTGTTTTCTCATCAAAAGTGCTTGGGATGCTTACTCTTTTGATGGTTGCGTACGTGTTGCCAGTGCTCCTGGACTGGACCAAACTCAGGCCACCTTGCAAGATCAAGGCAATGAACTCTCTGCCATCCTTAGCCTGACGGACGGCATAATCAACTACTGTTACCATAATTCACTGGTTTTAAAAAGTTAATACTAGATTTTGAGTACCGGGGGATGTCCCGATTTCTCGGGTGATGTGGAGGGTTGTGATAGGGAG
>Ga0209606_1003108_pt1 | contig 17140 bp, 8 predicted proteins | sample AD_UKC057_MetaG_FD_184412 | JGI IMG/M metagenome (GOLD analysis project Ga0209606, IMG submission 184412) | Active sludge microbial communities of municipal wastewater-treating anaerobic digesters from USA - AD_UKC057_MetaG (SPAdes) (version 2) | ecosystem: Engineered > Bioreactor > Anaerobic >...
TCAGTACTGAATAGATCTGATAATCCTCCAAAAGCTGCTGTATATCTTCTGCGATGAATTTATCTTCAATCTCAACTAGCGTAATCAAATCACTTTCAGTCATATTATTTATTAATTACTCATAACGTTTTCGGGCTTGGCGAAGGTGCGATTTTCACCACAAATGTTGATGCGGAGAACCAAACTTTGATTAACCACAAATGTGTATGCGGAGCACTGAACCGCCACTTTTGCCAAACCCGTGTTATAAGCCGTTTTTATTTGTGATGCCTTCGGGAAAATAGTTTTGTAAAAGACTATGAGTATTACTTTGAAACTGCAACATTTTAATTCCTCTTTCGGTAAAGTCAGTTATTTTAAAATGTCTGTTTGCGATAGCTTTCAGTCCTTTGTTATTAAATACTGAAAGTACCTTTATGTAATCTTTTTCGTCTATAATCTTTTCAAGTTCTAATTTTCGACTATCATACCATTCTTGTATTTTTATTTCATTTGAAAATTTAGTAAAGTTTTCGTTTACTAAGGCTAACGTGTTACCCTTAGAAACGTGAGATTCTTTAAAGTAGTAGTTAATTTTTGCAGAAACATAATTAGATATCTGCAATTCTAATTCACTTTTGAGTTGCTCAATGATGTCGGATTTAATCTGCTGTACTATGACTTTATCAAACAATAATTGTTCTGCTAATAATTCCAAGAAATTTTCATCTAAAAGTAAGTTTTCGGGCTCTGCCATCGACATTGAGAAAATATTTTCAGGTTGCAACGCTTGTAGTCTTGCGGCCCCGTGATGGTCTGCATCAATTACTCCAAATGCTTTGGTTGTTGAATTTGGTAATTTATTAAATGCTTTTGTATAATTGATAACAGCAAAACAATTGTCTACAGGGGTAATTGTAAAATCGGGAAATAATATGTTGTAGAGTTTCTCATCAATACTACCTTTTTTCCCTTCACAGAACAAAATATTTTTTCGACTACCCAATAATTCAAGGAGGAGTGGTTCAGGAAGTTCGTTGTCCGGAATATTTTCAATTTCCCAATTATTGGGATAATTAAAGTTCTTTATCCAAACTTTTTTGGCTGTTCTACTTGTAGCAAAGTCTAAATCGTGTGTTAGGTATATAAAAATGCAATCTTGCCTTTCAAGTTCTAGTATGTCCCAGAGTTTTTTAAGTATGGTCTTATGTAAATACATTTCTGGCTCGTCAATAATAATAAAACCAGATTCAGGAGCTTGAAGTATATGAGCAATTAAATACAAGGCAACTTTTTCTCCATCGCTCATTTGATGAGCAGGATATGAGGTAGTAGCCATCAATGGTTTTAATGTAATGTTAATTCCATCTATGCACTCTAGTGTCCGATGTTGAATAAGTGAATTCCAAATTTTTAAGGCTTTATCAAGTCTTGTTATAGGGATATCATTTACAACTTGTCCGTTTTGAAGTTGGTCGAAATACTTGTTTCTAACAACACTTCTCTCCGCTAATAAATTATCTAATAGAACCTGAAATTCTCCTCCGACTTGAGTCATAATGCTCCAGGAATTTCCTTGGTTTTCGGTGGAATAAGTAACCTTTAATGACTTGTCAATTGCTTGAGATTGTTGTAGTTTTTGACTTGTGTTATTAAAATTTGAAACACCACTAAAAGTCGGAATAATTAACACTTTCTGAGCTGAAATAACTATGCCTGTATTTGGTAGATATTTTTTAAAGTCATTAGATAGAGTTGTCTTACCGCTACCATTAGCACCTACAGCAACTATATTACTGCTAAAAAAATTGAGTTTTCTGAAAAAGTCTAGATTAAAGTTTACCTGCTTAAGTTGTTTCTCTAAGGGAATGATTTGGTTTTCTATTCCTTTTTTTAAATCTTCTTTGTTATGAGGCTGAATAAATGACAAATTTTGATGTTGTCGATACGTAAAGAAATTTAAAGTTTGTGATAGGTCATTGTGAAACTGTTGAATATAGTTTACTGCCAAATCGTTTTCAGTCAAAACATTCTTTACAATTTCAAAAGCGGAACTTGTCTTGTCGTGAAGCTCAATCATTACTTTGTCAACTTCACACTCTGTTGAGATTTGCTTGTGTAGTTCGATTTGTTTGATACTTATTTCAATAAAGTCTAGAAGTGTTTCTTTTGTCATATTCTGGTTGTTCTAAAATGGCTTATAACGTTTGGCGGTATGGTTAGTTGCCGATTTCGAAGCACTTTCCTATCAAGTTACAACTACTTTTGATACGAGCTGTGCCGCTCGAATACGCACTGCACCGGCAATTAACTATACCGCGTGTTGGCAACTGGTGTTCATTCATTTCAATCTGTTTATCAATCATTTAGCCCTTATTTTTTATTCATTTTCAAACTGCACCAACCTATCCACGAAGCACAAATTTATTTTGTTTTTTTGAGCGTGGGCAATCCTTAAACCGTCCTGAAAGGCGGTTACTCGGGCTGGAGAGGCGGAAGCTCTTTTGCAAGCCTTTGGTTTGAGCGTTGGCTTGTGCGGGCTTGCAAATGTGCTTACGACTGTGCGTTGGCTTACGCTGTCATTTTCTTTATTTTTTTCAGTTTATCCTAATTGCTTTAAAAAATTCAGTGCATTTTCTCTGTCAAGAATTTCATGGATTTTTTGGTTTTCATAATTACGTAAACAACGATAGCAGGAAGGAGAACATTCACAAGTATCCAATAAATTTATTGCTCTTTTTATTACTGCTTTTAATACGTCTCCATCTTCTGTTACAAGACGTCTTGAATGTCCTGCACCACCTGGAACAGCATCGTATATTATTATTTTATGTTCCATTCTTCCGCTCGTTATCTTATAAGTTAAACAAGCCTTTATATCTCGTCTTTCAATGTTAAGTTCATGGGCAAAAGAATTAAGTAGAGCATACATTACCGATAACATTGTTGGATAGTTTGAAGTATCGCAACCAAAAGATATTTTTGCCACATCTGTCTTAAATTCATGATGCAAACTATATCTTGTGAGTGAAGTATTTACACATTTTCCTTTTCCGAAAGGATTTTTATGTCCGGCTGTATTTTTTTCAATACGAGTGACGCCCGATTTATAATCTTCATATTCTAACAATTTACTTGCTTCGTCACTTGCAATTGAATATCCACATTTTGGACACACATAGAAGAAATCAGTAGATTTAACAACAAGAGAATCATTTGCAGTTGATTCAACTTCTAATTTGATATTTTTAAATTCATATTCATATTTACTAATTGGGTATGCTGTTTTGTCCCCAATATATATGGCTTCTGTTTTATATTTTCGTTCTTGTGAACTAAGCGGAACATCTTTTATTTCCTCTTCTGCGATAAAACCTGCTCTTGGCTCAATACTTTTATAGAAATTTCTATTTTTTAGTTCTTTACCACAAATAGCACAAGGTATTCCATCTGAACCTATTGGCATTTTAGAATAATTCATATTCTCACAATCGGGACATTTTGAAAGATATGCTGTTTCGAAGTCGCTCATTTCGCTTTTGTTTACAATAGGTTTTCTAATGTAACGGCATTTATATAAGCCACCATCGGCAACCACTTCTGAAGAAGGTGCATATTCGGCAATAGCAACTGATAAATCGCGACTTAGGTTTAATGATTTGAAACTTTGTGCAGCAATGTTTTGTGTTAATTCTACTGAATCTATTGGGAATCCATATTTTGGAAGAATATTACCACGAACAAGAAAATCAATCAAATCGTTTTTCTGATACCTTTCTAATTTACGATTAAAGACAGAAGCAGTTTTTTCATCTCTTGCTCGCATTGCTTTTTCGTATTCCTTTTTCAGATACTCAACATTCTCTTCAAACTCCGTTATAATTTTTGAAAATGCTCCTTGCTCACCAATAAAATCTTCCAACCATTCAAAACTATTTATGTATTTTCCTTTCAGTTGTTTATTTGTGATTGAAATAGAATTTCTTAATAAATCGGATAATTCAATTGGTTCAGACTTAAGCCAATCAATAAAACCCAGATATCCCTTTTCGTTAATAAATGTTTTCGCATTATTAGCGGAATACAAATCAGGATTGATTTTTAAGTATAAGCTTAGAGCCACGGCATAAATATGACGTTTTAAAATTTTCTCATTATCCAAAACAAAGTTTGGTGGATAAATCATTCCATTTATCATTTCTTTTGGATTATCGAAGAAAGTAAAGTCGTGAGAACTTAACCTCGCAAATGTCAATGCAAATGCAGCTGCATCTATACTTCTACCTGCACGACCTACTCTTTGAGCATAATTTGAAGCAAGTGGTGGAATATTCCGTAAAAAAACTGTTTCCAAATCTCCAACATCAACCCCCATTTCAAACGTTGTAGAACAAGAAAGAGCGTTAATTTCTTTTCGGATAAATTGTTGCTGATAATCTAATGCATCCTTTTTGGCAAGTTGAGCAGTATGTTCTTTAACAAATAAAGGCGATACTTTTTCGCTTTCGTATAACAAAGCATAATAATTGTCACTGCAAAATTCTTCGGAGTTTAATCTTTCCAAATTACCTTCGCAACCATTTTGAATACAATTGTTTCCAATATTAAATTGTGTAACTTTACCGCACTTTTGACATTTCCACAGAATTGCATTTTTACCTAAATTGACTTTGAAATAATTTGCGGGTACAAAATATCCTTTCCCATCTTTTGTTTGAAGTCTGTATTTGTTATCATCAGAAACTAAATAACCCCAATAGTGCTCAAGAAATTCTATTGCTTTCTCATCATCCAAATTAAGACTTTTTTTTGTTAGTGTTAATTTATTAGACCGGTAGTATTTTCTTTCTCCGCTTTTCAATATTTTAGGGGTAGGCATAAAACTTTGAGAATTAAATACCGAATCATCCTTGCTTTTAGTTATTAATTTTTGATTTGGGGTGAAAAACAAATATTCTCTGTCGCTGGGATTTATGTCAGATATTTTATCTGTAACAATTGCAGCCGAACGTACAATTTCAAACGCGAGGAAATTTAGAAAATTCTTTGCATCTTGTTTTGAAAGATTATAACTACTGACAACCACCTGAATAATATCTTCGCTATTACCAAGATATTCAAAAGAAATTTTACCCAATGAAACGAGCGACGTACCTCGATTGCAATTATAAAGTTCATTAAGAACAGCAACCCAGGCATTACGTCGATTTTCGGTAATTGACGATTCTATATTATCGGAATTGCTTTTGCGAAACAAATTTAATCCTGAATAATAATTGTCAAGTACACTTACAAAATCGCTTATTCCAATGCCATTCCTGTAATTATTTTCTTCTTGTGTTACAACATTCCAAATTCCGCGACGGCGTAAGAACTCTTTGTATGAATCACTTAAAAAACAAGCAAATTTTGCAGCACCCTGACGGCTGTCAGAGAAAATCAAAAATTGACTTCCTGTTCTGGATTTACTTTTTTTCTTTTCGACTTTTTGTAAAAATGGATTATTTGTTGATTGTATTTCAGCGTTTTCTTCAATGTCAAATTTATATTCTGGTATTTGTTCGTATAAGGAGGTTGCAATAACTCCTGTGGCTGCATCATAACCCAAATTAAAACGTCTCAAAGTTCCACCACAATTTAAACAATCATCTTTGGGCAATTTAGAAATCTTTATTTTCTGAGTGTTTCCACAAGTACACCAACTATTGTGAACTTCGTCATCTGCTGCTATTGCACCGCAGGATTTACATAAATAAAAAACAGTATCTTCTTTATTCTTCTTCTTATTTGTTTTGAAGTCATCTTTACTACTATCTTCCTCTTCTTCATGTAAATCTTGGATGTACTGCACTTGATAAAAACTCCGTTCATCCAAATTACTTGCTCTTACCAGTTTACCATTTAAAACCTTTCCAAGAATAGCAATTTCTCCACAATCTTCACAAACAGCAATTTCAAACATTTTTGCTGTTTTTTCATATGTGATAGGGAAATGGTCTTTTCGTATCAGCGACAAACTATTTTCATAGTCAATTGCTAAATAGCAGCCATCTAATGCTTTGAGAAAATAATGATATCGAATGTCAATTAGCGGTTTCCCGTTTTTTCTTGCTTTCGCACACAACGAAATAAACCTTACCGCTTCATGACTTGTTATTTCAAGCTGTTCAGCAAAATCAATGAGTTTTAACAAACTACCCTTGTTTCTCATTTTAGCATACAAACTAGAAGAAGAAATGATATCATATAATATTTCTGCCTCTCTTTCTTGAGAGTATGTAAAATCAAGGTTGTACTTATCTAAAATATCATTAAAGAAATTTACCTCATTTGCTAAATCAGTAAATAGTTGAATAGGATATTGATAAATCTCAGATGATTTTTGTGAGTTATCACGATAGGCTGTAATTATCTCGTCAGTGTTATAATTACACCCTGTTAATCGTTCAGCAAATTCTACTACTTTCTTATTACTTGCAATACTACCATCTCCCAATGTTGCAGAGGTTAGAATAAATTGAGGTTTCTTTTCTCCAGTAATCCTACCTTTTAACCTTCCCATTAAAAATGCAGTTTCAATTCCAGTCGCCCCTGCATAGACGTGTGCCTCATCTAATACTACAAACTTAAAATTGGAATTACTGAATATTGAATCATCGCCTGGTCGAAAAAGCATGTGTTCCAACATTGCATAGTTTGTAAATAAAATATGCGGCGGGCGTTCTTTCATCTTTTCACGTGAAACTTCCTCATTTGGTAACCTTTTTCTTAATTCTGGATATTTTTCGTTGGCATACATTGCTTCATAAAGCTTAATTGCATCCATTTCTCTATTTTCCGTACCACCATTATAAACTCCAAAACGAATCTCAGGGTATGCCATCAGAATTTCACGCAGTCCTTTAATTTGGTCGTTCGCCAAAGCATTCATGGGATAAATGAAAATTGCTCTGACTCCATCATTCAGTTGCCCTTTTTCCTTTTCTCGGAGCAATTCATTAATAACGGGTATTAAAAAGCAATTTGTTTTACCGCTACCTGTTCCAGTTGATACTACTACATTTTTTCCTGAGACAATTTTCTCAACTGCCTTTTCTTGGTGCAAATACAAAGGTCGTGAAATAGGAAGTTTTGGTGGGTATTTTTTATTTCTTTCTAAATCTGTGAAAAGTGGAGATAAAATTCCATTAAAAATCAATTCTTCTATAGATTTTCCAGACTTGAATGAATCTTTAATCTCAACGTATGGACCGTTCGAAACAGTTTTATCTAACTCTTCAAGTAATTTTTCTTGCAGATTTTGATTACGAAAATGAAAAGTAGTATTGATATAGCCAATATATTCTTTCTTGATTTCGTCTGCCGCTTTTGCCGGATTAAACATTATCTTCTTCCTTAAATTTGTATAAATTTATTTCACCAAAATAATTATCCTGTTTTTGAATATTGCAAATACCTCTACGCAATTTATCGCAGAATAAATTGCCAATAAAATCATTACCACCTTCCCAGCCTGCCACTAACCAAAGTGTGCTGTTGTCTCTCAATTCAATTCTGACAGGATTAGTTTTATCATATGTTCCTTTTTCATTTATCATAGTACTTATCACTCTTGTTTCACCATTTTTGTCTATTACGCACAATTGTCCTGTGTAGTAAATGTTTTCATCTTCTTGTACAAATTTTAATTTATCGATAAAGTATTTTGGTATGAAGGGAATCCATTCAGATTTTTTGCTGTCAAAACAGTTTGCACTTAACAGCGTAATCTTTTTGTGCTTAAATCGAAGTTTGTCAGGTGAACCAATAAGCAATTCCCCTTCATAGATTAGTTGATAATTTTCTGTTTTTGAAAAGATATTTTTATCCTTAATTTTTACCTGAATTTTACATATATCGTCATGCAGATTAATAATTTCACTGTTCTTGTAATTGATTTTCGACCGGAAATTATTATCTGCTGATTTAATGATAAGAAAGAATTCATTGTTTTTTTCTCCTACAAAAGAATCTTCTACATTCCAAAAAACTTTACCCTCGTTGTATGTCAACGGATTTGCAATAAAATGTTCTTTTGTGGAAACAGTAAAAATTTCAAAAATATCTTTCCCAAAAACAATATAAACAGGAATATCTGTTATGTTCTCATTGGCGTAAATTGCCCTCCCGATTTCAAAATTTCCGTTTTGATTTTTGACAATTTCAAACGATTTTCCATTTGTCTTGCCAAAAATTGTAATGTCATCATTTTCTTTGGGATTATCAATTTCTAATATATCCCCATTTGCCAAAAAATCTTTATACCATAATTTTCTGTCAATGGGTTCATTGTGCCATTCATTATCGTTTATTCTCCATCTTAGATATGCAATTTTTATCAACAGCATACCATCATTGAAAGGACATTTTATTTCATTATCTTGATTACTCCACGTTAATTCTAAAGCTTCATCACCATTGTAAACCGTCAGCTTTCGCTCTAAATCACCGTAATAAAATGGATGGCAAAATTTTACTTCAAGATTCGGTAAAACAATAATTGTTTCACTTAGAATTATTGATTCTTTTTCGTAGGAATACAAATTGATTTCTGTAGGATGATTTTCGAGAATCAAGCCAATTGCTTTTAATCCAAATTGATAGCATCCGCTTTCAATTCTTTCAAAGGTTAGCTCGTGCAATTTGTGAGCTTTTTTATCAATTCGTAATTCTAATGCTTTTAAATTGGCATTTTCTGGAACTAATAGTTTGACACCGCTGGAATATACAATACAAGAAATATCATCAAAGAACCACTCTAAATTTAGTTCCCCTCCAATCAAACAAACAGTCTTACCAAGGCTTGCAGTTTTTGTTTTATCAACAAAAAAGACTTGTTTTATTAAACCCGATAAACTTTCGCCAGCTTTAGGATATATATTATATAAATTGGTTCCATAAGTTGTCAATTCGTCCGGTATTCTTCTCAATGCATCAATGTCTTTGGAATAAACAAAATAATTGGACGGCTTATTTATTTGACTTAAAACTTCATTTTCTCCCTCAAATAAAATAAACTCTCTATTTAATGATGTCGCTTTGTTTCTTTCCGAATCAAAAATTACCGTATGATTTTCTTTAATTTCAACGCTTAGATTTATTGTATAATAATTTCTCAACAAATCATTCAATTCAAATTCAATTTGTTTTGTTGCAACTACTAATTCGCCTCGTTTTGTTCTTATTTCATCGGAACGAATCAGTTCTCCGTTTACAAAAACCTTAAGCGTCACAATGCTGTTAATATCGTCCAGTCTGATTGAAGGAATGTAGAGAAAAACGGTATTTTCATCTCTAAAATATTTCGCAACAATATTTTCTTTTGAAACAGTGGGAACTCTTCTTTTTCGCGTCGTATCACCAGATGCTTTTTCAGTTTCGGTTTTATTTTTCCACCATTCTACAATGTAACGTTCTAATCTTGTGTTTTCATCAATAGGTTCTCTATTGAAAAGTTTATTGATTTGATAGAAGGAATCTTTTATAAATTTAACAAAATCAGCAGATAAATCTTCATTAAGTGAAAAAGACCTTAAGCCAATTTTAATTGAATATGCACTTGACCCAATGGAAACTTTCTTATCTTCACGATAACCACCGCTTAAAACAGTTTTCATTTGTGAAGCAACTATCTCACATAGCCATTCATCATCATTAGTAAAACCAAAATCCAAATCTTTTTTGAAAATATTATAACAAAGGTCATAAAATGAAAAAATACTATTTTTCGGCGCAAATGAATGCATCATCAGGGTTGAATAGTACTTTTTGCCTATCAAAACAATAGGAAGTAAGTGTTGTCTTTCCAACTGCGAGATAACGTCTGTAAAAGCATGATATAACTTTTGGTTGATGTAATCCTCATTTATTAAATGTTTAGATATATAATCCCAAAAACGACTGTTTTCTTCAGCGTCGTCTTCATTATCAGAATCTTTCCATCGTTTTGCAATTTCAACAAGAGTGATAAATATCAATTTATGGTGTTTGTCTTCAAATACGTTACCGTAATAAAGAAGAGAATTACACAACAGACCGACGTTCTCAAGCAACTCTGAGTACTCATCTTCAGTAAAATCGAAGTTGCCTAACAATTTATGTTCGATGAAAATTCTGTTTATTTTTTGAAGCAATTCGTCCATATCTTTTTTTAGCTCAATACTGGTTGTTTTACGCTTTTTTAGTGTTGCCGCTAATTGTTGTTTATCTTCCGTATCTGCATCATTTGAAATTACTTGAGGTTTCGTTTCATGAACTCTGTTCTTTGTAACTGATTTCTCTTTGATGCTAGTTTTGTCGGCTTCTTTTATATCATCTTCACTATCTACTGTATCATATTTGATTTCAGGTACATTAACGACAGTTTCAATTTGAACATCATTGTCATATTTGGTTTGATGTGTTAAATCATTTTGTATTTCCTCGTTTTTATTTTCTTCGACTTCAATTGGTAGTTGTTCTAATACTGTATCAGAGATATTATTTTTTTCAATGGTTTTAGTTTCTTCATGTAAATTTGGAATTGGTTCACTACTAATTCCCTGTCTCTTAATCTCAGTTGTAGCAGCCTCAAAATCAGTCTTTGTGGTGTTAGATTTATATAGATTTCGTTTTCGTTTTTTTTGAACGATTAGAAGTAAAAATTTAAATATCTGATTAATGTATTCCTTCATGTCAGTGTTCGTCAAGATTCTACTGATTCCTTCGGTGTGTTGGCAAAAATTGCAGCTCTTTTGTAAGCTTTGGTTTTGAGCGTCGGCTTGTGGGGCTTGCAAATGTGCTGCAATGTGGGTGGGGTTTCCTTCTTCTTTTTTGCGGGGAGAAGAAAAAAACAAAATAAATTTTCATCAAATTTGCACTGTCCTGTCAAAAAAGCTAAATTCTATTTTTCGTTATTATTTATCACTATCGTATCTGTCGGTTCGTCTGTCTTTTTACACTTGTTGCCAACGTTTGACAATATGAAACGGTTGGGTTTTCGGGCTGAGTTCCTATCCATCGAGGAAAAAGTTGGAGCGAGAACCAAACCCTCGCAAACCACTGAACACCAACTGTTTTATATTGTGTGTTACCGTGCGTTATTATTCATTTTCTAGTCATTACATATTTTTTTGACTAATTCAACTGGTACAGATGTCCTTTCAGACACTTTATCAACTGTCATTCCCTGATTATAAAACCGTTTTACAAAACAAGGAATTGTCTCACCAATCTCGACCAAATTGTTTTCAGGGTCATAAAATCTAATCGTTTTCTGTCCCCACCTTTCCTCAATGGTCTCATGCAAATATTTCAAATCGTGTTTTTTCAATTTTGCAATGACTTTTTCGTAATCATCTGTCTCAAAACATATTTCAAGATTTTTATTTCCTGACTGGTCATATGTTTTTCCAAGTTTTTTAGCAATTGGATATTCTTCCTCAAGCTTCCATAATGATATACCATTTTTAAATCCAATACAATTCCCAAAGTCAACATCAATCTCTTGTTGTAAAGTTTCTTGATAAAATGCTTTCATCTTATCAAAGTCTTGTGTCATTATTACAGTTGAATGAAATTTTATATCCATGTTTTTAGTTTTCATAGGTTGTTGAACACTTCTTGCAAGTTACCTTATAAATAACCTGTTCTATGTTTTTATCGACAATTGTAAATAGTGGTGAATCATCATTTAAGCAACACAATCTGTTTTTAATCATTTTAAGTTCATCGTTTGCTTTTGTCAATTCATTTTCAGTTTGATATCTTAAACTAAATGACCCCTTGTTTCCGCATTTACACACGAATTCAAATTGAAAGTCTTGATATGTCGAACAATACAAATAGCCAACAGTCTTATCGCACTTGTCGCAATACATCCAACTCCCATTGTTTTTAAGAATCCGTCCGTTTTGTATTTCTTTAATTAACTCACTCATTTATCCGATGAATTTTGCTCCTGCAATACCAATTCCTGCTCCAAGTATCAATGAGAAAACTATCATAGGAATAATTGCTTTCTTGTCTTTGGGGTATACAATTATCATAACTGGTAAGGCTGATAGAACTGAAATTATAATCCCTTTAATCCACGGTGCAATATCCCATCCAACAAAGGGAATAATTAATCCAAGTACGAAATAATGCACAAATGCTGAGATATTAGCCACTTTTTCAAGTTTCATAATTATCATCGGAGTAACATCTATTAATCCAGCTACTAATCCAATTATTATTGCTATTAAAAAATCATTCATTTTTCGCTCATTGTTTAGTCGTTTCGGTTTGTTTTAATGCACGGTAACGTTTGGGCGCTTGGCGCAGTGGCGGATTTCGGAGCACAAAACTGTCAATTCACCACAAAAGTTGATGCGAGGTAGAATGTTCAATTAACCACGTCACCCGCCATTGAGCCAAACGCCTGTTATCGGTTCGGTGTTCTTCTTTGTCCGTTGGTTTGTCGGTCGTTTTGGTCGTGCGGTTGGACAGACACACTCTTTGCCAAGCTTGGGTTGTAGCGTGGGCTTGTGCGGCTTGGCAATGTATGTGGCTGTTGAGCGTTGGCATTTGTCTATTCTGGTTCGTTTACAAAACTTTCTTCATAATCTTTTCTGCTCAAAACAGTGTCGTACAAACCTACGTCTTGTCCTTCGTGCTTATTAATTCCGATATATTCTAAACTTGCATCTTCGTAACGTTTGAACTTATAAACTGCATCATTCATCAATGCAGAGTTGAACACTCCAAGGCTTACCAATAATTCAAAGTCTTTTACCGAAAGACCTGTTACTTTTTTGAAAAGTCCCGGCTCTAATTGTGTGATTACGTCTTTCAAACTTCTTTCTCTGTAGTCGGTCAGGTACATAAACACAGGTACACGAGTAGCAAACTTTATTAACTTTTCTTGAATTTGCTTTCTCAGGCTCTTGTATTCCTTTTCTTCGTCCGAAAGTTCTTTTTTCTCTTTCTTGGTAAGTTCTCGGTCGTTGGCTTCTTTCTTTGCTTTTTTAACGGCTTCCGATTTGTTGATAATCGTTTCAATGTCCTGATTCAAATTCCTGAAACCTTCAATGTTCATTAAAGCTTTCATAGCTTCTTCATTTGCCATCAGCCTGGCAAGCGTGTTATTGTCCACATTAACAAGTAAAGCACTTTCCCAACGTCTTGCCAACAGCGTGGCGGTTGTACCACTCATTGCCATATCCAAAATGCCTGCGGCATCCACTTGTTTCATTGAACTGCCGTCATAAGCCAATACAGGCAGGAAGTTGATAAACTCTGCAACTTTCGCTTCAGGGTTTGATTCGTTTACATTTAGTCGACAACTGTAATCAGCAATTTGTCTTAAAGCTCTATCAGGGGCAAAGTCAAAAACATAACATTCTTCTTTTAGAATTTCTTCTTTGTTGGGTGATTTGCTGTCTGGATTTTTAATTACCCAAGGCGTTTGCACACGGAATGCTGCTTGAAAATAGGTTTCAGGACTGGAAGAATTACGCAACATAAAAATACCTGTCCACGGTTTTACCGATACGCCTGTGGTAAGTTTGCCACACGAAAGCGTAATGGTTTTTGATTCCAATGGATTATCGGTCATTGCATCTAAAACCGGGGGCAATGCTTCAATTCCAATTCCCGCTTGTGTTCCTGCTGCAACCACAACTTTGTAATCGTGGTAAAATATATTTTGTCGTCTTTCAAGCAACAATGCCATTGCGTTACAAGCTGCAACGGTTGGCAAAAACCAAAAAGTGTGATTCAATACTTTGAGCAATGGAGCGTGTGAAAAAGGCAAAGGCGGCTTTTTTGCTCCCATCTTCAAATGGTCAACGGTGGTTTCGCTAAAAGAACCCCGAATTAAATCCAACCATTTTTGTACTTCATCTTCGTATTTGAAACGGGCTTTTCGCCCTTCGCCTTCGGCTGAAAAAAATATGTTTAAATCAAAACCGTCAAACTCGCCTTGCATAGCAATTTGGCGAATGGAATCGGGCAATTGATAGGTAAGCATTACCATTCTTGGTAAGGCTGCATAAGGATTTGAACCTAAGGAATCGTCCCAATTTTCTTTGGCTCTTTGCTCGTCTGAATACGTCCAATTGAAAATTTGCTCTTCTATAAATTCGCCTGAACTGATTGCCCGAAAAGGAGTACCCGACAAATACAAATAGTGATTGGTGCTAATTGGAATAATCTTCTCTAAGTGTTCCGCTTTGTCTTCTTCGGCAAAACCTTCTTTTTCAATTTTCTTAAATTCTTCAATTTCTTTTTCGGCTTCTAAATCTTTGCCGAATAAATCTTTGGCGTTTTCTCGCCAAGCCCCAAAATGGTATTCGTCAAAAATGATACAATCCCACACGGTGGCGTGTACCCATTCGTTTTTGGTTTTAATACCACCTGTGTTGGCGTTTTTGCCTAAAAAATCCTGAAACGAACCAAAGCAAACCAACGGTTTTTTGGTGTCAATATCTTGGCTCGATAGTTCATCTGCGTGTTTAGAAATAAATTGCCACCCTTTAAAGTCAACGTGAGAAAGTAAATCTTCTTTCCAAGCATCTTCAACGGCTGGTTTGAATGTAAGTACTAGTACTTTTTTCCAACCCATTTTTTTTGCCAATTGGTAACTGGCAAAGGTTTTTCCGAAACGCATTTTGGCGTTCCATAAAAAGTGTGGCGTTCTGTCTTTGTTCTCTTTTTTGAAACTTTTGAAATAGGCAATGGTCTTGTCAACGGCTGCTTCTTGTTCGGGTCGCATTCCGAACGAAAGCACACGGTTTTCTTCTGTTTTTTCACCTGTCTTGATTTGGTGAATAGCTCTACGCAAGTCGTTTAAGGTGCATTTAAACCATTCTCCGCTTTCGTTTACAACTTTCCATTCTCTCAACAATCGGTGTACTTCGTGGTCAGTGAAAGAACTTCCGTCACGTTTCATCGCCGATTCTTCAAATACAATTTTGTATGGAATGGCTGCCGTGCCTAACTGCTCTTTGATACGGGTTTGTGCATCACGGTCGGTATAGCCGATTTTGAGCAAACCCTTGTGCGTAGCCACATCCACCAACTCATAAGCATAAATGGTTGGATTGGTGGTCGGTCGGGGTGGAAAAAATTCTTTTTTAGTCATTATTTTCCCCGTTTTGTGAAGATTTATTTGGACTTATCATTGAGCTAATGAAAGCAATTTCATCTTCAGTTAAACTATATTTCTTATAGAGTTTTTCATCATTCCAAGATTCTTTGAAATCTAGTAAAGGGATAAGCCCAAAAACACTTCTAGTAACTTGCATTGTCCCTTTTCCGAAGTACAAAAGGACTTTGAAGAAATCAGTCTGTATATATGATAAACAGTTTTCTTGTTCTTGTTGACTTTTGAAAGGACCAATCATTAAAAATGTTTCGGTACAGACTTCATTAGGTTGCCCAATAATTGTTTCTGGTGGCTGAATAGCATTAGTTGAATAGCTTGTAGTAAAGAAAAGCTTATACTTATCTATTGCTTCAATGTTACTAGTAATTGTTTTTCTTGTAACATATCCCACCATTCGTCTTGCACCGCCTTTAATACCCTTAACTCCATAGATTTTTACACTGTCTTTGAAAGGTTTTAATTGTAAATTTGATTCAGGGTATCTATCTGGTTCATTGAATAAATACTTGCGAACACCAAATGGTTTTGTTTGTGATACAATAGAAGAGAATTTTTGTTCTTTTGAAACCTTGTCAAGTATTGATAGTATTCGATTATCCCTTATAACATAATCAAAATAGTCGTTCTTCAAGTGTTTTATAGAATTTGAAATAGAGCCATCATTTGATTTAAAAGTATAATCGGTTTTACCTTGATATTCTTTATCCCACAAAAAATAATTTACACCACCATCAATATGAAGACCTGGGAAACAATCAGCTGCGTTTTCAAAGTCAAACATATATTTTATGTGCTTGTCAGCCATCATATCTTCTCTGAACTTTTGCAAACCCCTACCACCAACCATCCATTTTGAAGGTGTAATCATTACCAAATATCTTGGATTAAGTTTAATTGCTTGTTCGATAAACTTATTGTAAACTGGTAATGCTGCATCACTACTAGCACCACTTCCATCACTTAACTGATAAGGGGGATTTCCAACGATAACATCAAACTTCATATTGAATATTTTTTCAGGTTTTTCTGTGTGAATAAAATTGTAAGCGTAAGTTTCTAAGGCATCTTCACGGTCATAAACGTTTTGTCTTGCTCCACAGTAAATACATTTTCCATTTTTCCAAGTATGTTTCATTCGTTTGTAGCGAATGTTACCTTGCTCATCATCAAAGGTTTCGCAAATGGTGTATTTACCGTTGGCAGTTTTAGAGCAATACACGCTTCTGCGAGATAGCAATGCGGTTAAATCAGTAATAGCAATGCCATACAATTGTTGGCTAAAAATGTGGTTAATGCGTTCCTGCTTGTCGGGAATTTGGGTTTCCAAACCGTGCATCAGTCGCTTTGCCATTTCACGTAAAAACACACCACTTTTAGAAACAGGGTCTAAAAACTTGGCGTTTGGGTTGCTCCAAAGTTCGGCTGGGAGCAAGTCCAAAATATCGTTTACCAAATTGGGTGGTGTAAACACTTCGTCATTGCTCAAATTGGCAAGGCAGGAGAGCACATCAGGGTTATAATTCGTTTGTATCATATTCGCCAAGTTTTAAGAAATGAATAAGCGGAAAATCTTTTACAGGTTCGTCAATTGCTGCTGCATTGCCTTCGTCATTAAACAATGAAAACTGGTGTGTTTTCTCCACTAAAAATTTGAACATATAATCTCTGCGTTTCAGCATAGAGCCATTTACGGCACTCCATTCAGAAAACACAATAGGTTGTTTGGTTTCGGGATTGGTAAAGTCCAAAGCGTCACCCCAAAGTATATTTCTACTGAACAAAAACTTTATGCTTCTTCTGCACTCTTCTTTGCATTTGTCTTTGAATAGGGCAGTGTAACGTTCATCAAAGATTTTGAAAAGTCGCTTTCTACATTCCTGAGCGTTATCTTCCAAAATGTCCACTCCGTAAATACTTGATACTGCAATTACGGAATAGCGTTCCCATTCCACTTGACTTTTGCTGTAGCGGCTGTCAACAACTGCTAATTTTCGT
>Ga0209606_1003111_pt1 | contig 17123 bp, 16 predicted proteins | sample AD_UKC057_MetaG_FD_184412 | JGI IMG/M metagenome (GOLD analysis project Ga0209606, IMG submission 184412) | Active sludge microbial communities of municipal wastewater-treating anaerobic digesters from USA - AD_UKC057_MetaG (SPAdes) (version 2) | ecosystem: Engineered > Bioreactor > Anaerobic >...
TCCAGCGTTAGCCCATCATGCAAGAGGCAGCCTGGCCATACAACCTTCCCATCTGGAGACGCTACCACCGAGCGGCATCGCCTGACGGCAAGCTGGTAGCATGCATCGACCCGGCATGGGAAGTATCGATGGGTAATCCGACATCCGGGACGCTGTGCGTGTCGCAGGGACCGCACATCTCCCGCTGCAATCCGAGTTTCGTGTGGTCAGACGACTCTCGGTTTCTCGCGGTGCCACAGTTTTTCAGCAGGTTCGGCCTCTTCCCACGTCAGCGGCTCCTGGTGCTTTCCCTCGCCGAGCGACAGGTCCACGCATCCAAGGTGTCCGCTTGGTACTATCAGCCGGAGACGTTCGTTGGAGGCACGCTCACCGTTTCTGTCAATCCGTTCCGCTCCAAGCAGATGGTTCAGTTCAAGATTCCTTCAGATCTGGGTCGTTCATTTACACGATTACACGTCCCCTGGCCGGAGATGGCGCAGCATGAAGGGGGCTAACCAGTCACTGGACCGAACGCGGGCGGCCCACGTCAGTTGCCAATGCGGACGCACTGGGCCGCCCGCGTCGGTCAGTTCTGGCGTTCGCCGAGAAAATGAACGACCCCAAAGCAGCAGTTGAGTTTAGCTGGTCCAATCCGAAGGCGCTCTACGAAATCGCCGGGACCGAGTCTGGTTTTCATAGGCTGAGCGAGGCCGCACTCAAGGCGTCACAAGATGGGAACGCACAGTTTGTGGACGATCTCGGAACCTCGGTCCATTTCGTACGGGTAGAGGAGATTCGTCCGCTCAGCAAAATGAAGAAGGGCTTCTTCTCGGCAGTTATCGGCCTCTCGCCACTTCTCTTTCTGTTTCTCTGGATCCCTCTCGCTGCGATTGGTGTTTACACTGTATCGACTTGGATATTCTCGAAATGAAAAACGGAGGGCGAACCAGGCGCTACTGCCAACGTCTACGGCCGTCACGTCGGCTGCTGACGCACCCGCCGCGCCGACCGTAGCCGCGGCAGATCTATAACGTTAGGCAAAAAGGAACATGGCGGACGACACTCTCCCTGCGGATATTGCGGCGCGCATCGACCACCTATGCGCTGAGGGTGATTCGCTTGCAGCCTCAGGGCAGGCCAAGGAAGCGTTCCACAAGTACAGCAGCGCCCTGAACCTGCTTCCAGAGCCAGCCGAGAATTGGGAAGCCGCGACATGGATTCTTGCGGCGATAGGTGACCTGTACTTCAGCGTGAAAAAGATCGAACGAGCGACCGAGGCCTTCAGCGATGCGGTGAGGTGTCCAGGCGGACTGGGGAATCCATTTATTCATCTGCGCCTTGGACAATGCCGCTTTGAAGCCGGTGAGATGGACATCGCGGCCGATGAGTTGACTAGGGCATACATGGGCGGCGGTACTGAGATCTTTCAGACCGAAGACGCCAAGTACTTCACCTTCCTCAAGCAGAGAATCACGATCACGGAGGCCTAACCAGACGGTACATCCAACGACTCTATGACACCCGTTTTCCAATCAACGTCCGCGATTCGTCGTGGCTGATCTGATGCGTTCGGCGCAAATGAAACTCGACTACAATGAGCTGGCAGAGCGGATCGCTTCGAAAAAGGAGTCCGCCGCATGGCATTTCGAAGGTGAGCGAGATGCCCCGCTTACGGCAGAGAGCATTAGTGCGATTGAGAAGAAGCACGGCATAGTTCTTCCGCTTGCCTATCGCGAGTTCCTGATAGACCACGGCGCTGGAGAGTTCGCCTTTGGCCACGTGTACTCGCCAGCGGAGACAAGCGGTTGGAGTTTATGGAAGGAGTTCGCGTTCATGCCCGAAAAGTCCGGATGCCTCATTCCCTTCTCCGACAACGGTGGTGGAGACTACTATTGTTTCCGGGTCGTTGCTGGGCGGTGCGAAGAGACGGTTGTGTGGGCCGACCACGAGCAGGGATATGCGATCACGGATTCAGAATACGAAGATTTCCGCGACTTCGTTGCCCGAGTTTGTCTGAGAGGCGAAGAATGAAGACCCGGCCGAACCAGACACTACTGCGCAACGCCGGTAGAAGCGTCCATTTTCCAAGCGACGTCCGATTCCCGGCGTGGCAGACCTGAGGCGTTAGGCAAAGAACAAGTTCCGATGACACCGGCACAAATCATCAAAGAAGCTTTCCGAGGTTTTCCATTCGGCCAGCCATGCACCCCCGCCAATATTGCCCGCGCTGAGCACGATCTTGGCGAGTCACTGCCCGAGGAGCTCCGTGAATTCTATCGGATGTTCGACGGATTCCACGGGCCGACTGATGCGCATTTCTTTTGGTCGCTGTTCGAGAAGAATGGACTCGTAGATTTCAATCGCTTCCTCAGATCTGGGGATGAATTTCCACATAGGTTTGTCTCTTCATGTCTATTCTTTGGTGATGCTGGGATTGGAGATATGTGGGGCATCAAGCGTGACCTACCCGGGAAGGTTGTACGTTGGGATGCCTCGTGGGGTGAAGATTTTCAGATTGCCGGAGAATCTCTGGTCGAAGTTTGGCTGGCAGAGAAGAAGACATTTGATGGACTCAAAAAGAAGAAAAGAGCCTAACCAGCGGTCACAGCGCAACGGCTCTATCATGTCCATTTCAACCTCAATATCCGCGGTTCGCCGTGGCTGACCCGGAGCGTTCGGCAAAAGAAGATGAAGCCCCGACGTCACGTCCCCTTCAGACTAGGCTTGGTGCAGACCGTACTCATCACACTTGGGATGGTGATGCTGCTTGAAGCCGTTTGTGGATTTGTGACCGGCTACACCCTTCCGAGCAAAGTCGGACATGCGCGCGTGGTCAGGCTAGACGAGCCGTACAAGTTTCTCCTCACTGGTCTTCCTCTGCTCTACATCGGTTGGACGTGGGACAAGCTCGTCACCCATTTCAAAAGAGGACGGCCGAACCAGCCACTACAGGGAACGCCGGCAAAGGCCCCGTCCTCTTCGACTGAGCCGGAGAGCCGGCGTTCCTGACCTGAATCGTTCGGCAAAACAAATAGTGCCGTTCCGCCCTAGCCCAACTTTCTCACCACAGAACAAAGAACCCGACACATTATGGAATCCGCGAAGCTCCAGTCCGAGGTACGAATCAAAGTCTGGCAGATTGTGCTCTTTGCCCTAGTTCTTGCCGTTACCCATGCCTTCACAGGCTACGTGCTCAATCATTGGGCTGATATTAAGGACGGATATCAGTCAGCCAATCATGCGCTAAACCAAAAATAGGCGGCCGAACCAGCCACCAGGCCCCATAGCAGGGGTCAGGTTTTAGGTTTTAATATCCGAAAGCGACTGGGCGGGCGCAGTCAGTCATTCAAAGGCTGCGTAGTCGCTAGTCGCCGTGGCCGGCTCACGACGTGTGCCTCCGCCTTTGGCCGATGCGGCTGACGATGCGCACAATCGGCTCTTTGAAAATGCCTTGAGTGGCGGTTTTACGTTGCCCGACTCCGGCTCAAACCTACGACTCCATGCCAATGACGCACCTCGCAGGATCGGACCCGCTCCCCCCGCCCGAGCTGCTTCCATTGTCCCCCGTCCAAACCGAAATCTGGCTGGAGCAGTGTAAGCACCCGGAATCGAGCGTGTTTCTGCTCGCGATGCACTACACGATCCCGGCCGCGATCGATGCCGTGCGGCTGCGCCGGGCGATCGACGAGGTGCTGCGTTCGCAGGAGGCCATGTTCATGCGGCTGCATGCCGGCACCGACGGCATCCCGCGGGTGAGTTTTGATCCCGCCAACGCCATCGCCTGCCAGTGGCTCGATCTGAGCGCCGACGCCGATCCGCAAGCAGCCCTCGCCCGCCACGCCGAGCGCAGCACGTCCGCGCCGTTCACCCTCATCGGCGAGCCCCTCTGCCGCGCGTTTCTGTATAAACTCGGCGAGCGGGACTACAGTTTCCTGTGCGTGGCCCACCACATCTCCAACGACGCCTGGGGCATGGGCACACTGTTTCCCCGGATCAAGGCCCGGTATGAGGAGCTCCAATCCCGGCCCGAAAGCCCCGCCCCCGGGCGCGGCCACACTTTCAGCGAGTATGTGCGCACAGGCGGCGGCACGCCGTCCTCCGACTACGTCGCGCGGGCCACCTCATTCTGGGCCGGCCTCCCGAAGCGGCGTCCGGTCTTCACACTCCGCCATCCCATCGGCCCCGGCGGTGAACAAGCCTGCCAACGCATCCAGTTTCCCCTCCCCCGCGCGCAGGCCCGCCGGCTCGCGCACCTCGCCGACGGCATCACGCTCTACCATGTCGTCCTCCTCGCGTGGACGCTCCTGCTGCGCCGCATGTACGGGCACGAGTGCAGCGTGCTCAATCTTCCCGTCCTCAACCGCGGCAAGGACCGCAAGGACGTCCCCGGCCTGTTTGTCGCGACGCACGCCCTGCCCATCCCGCACGACGATAACGCCAGCATCGCCGACAATCTCACCGCGATCGCCCGGCGCATCCGCGACTATTTCCGGCACTACAATCTGCCCTCCAGCGAGACGGCTCGCCTCACCGCCCCCGAAGGCGAGCCCCCGCCCCCCACAGCCTCCACCGCCAGCGCCGTCTCCTACATCACGCGGGACTATCAGGCCGAGCTCGACGGCGTCTGTCTCGGCATGGTCAGCCGCTGGAAACAACACGAAGGGCTGCCGATCCTGCTCTATCTTTTGGACCTGTACCCGGACCGCGACATCGAGTGCGACCTCCTGCACCAGCTCCGGTTCGCGAGCCCGGCGGAGGCCGCGCTGATCCCCGCCCGCTTTTCCTGGGTGCTCCGGCAGATCGAAGAGCAACCCGGACGTCCGCTGGGCCAGATCGACCTCATTCCGCCAGAGGAGCGCGCACGCATCCAAGCCGCGCTCGACAACCGCCATGCCGCACCGAGCCCGACGCGCCCCGTACTCGAAGACCTCCTCGCGCTGGCCGGCAGGCAACCACACGCCATCGCCGTCGAGGAGGCCGATGGTCGCCAGCACACCTATGCCGAGCTCGTAGCGCGCGCCCGGAGCATCGCCCACGCCCTGCGCACGCAAGGAGTCGGGCCCGGCGGACGCGTCCTCCTCCAGTTGCCCCGCAGCGCAGATTTTATCGCCGCCATGCTCGGCACCTGGTGGTGCGGCGCCGCCTACGTACCCATGGACCCGACGACGCCCGAGCGGCGTGCGCGCGCCATCGGGGAAGCCTGCAGCGCCACCTGCCTGCTCACCAACGCGGCCCTGCAAGCCCACGCCGCCGCCATCCACGAGCGCGTCCTGATCGTCGATACGATCGCCGACCACCGGGAGTCGGCCCCGGCGCAGACCAGTCTGGACGGTCTCGCCTACCTTATATTCACCTCGGGCTCCACGGGCGCCCCCAAGGGCGTGATGATCGCCCACTCCGCGCTCGCCGCGCACCTCGCGAGCGTTTGCCTGAAAATTCCGGCCGACGAGGCGCACGAGCGAGTCGCTTTTTTCCACTCGCCGGCCTTCGACGCCAGCATCGAGGTCGTACTCTCCACGCTCCTGCGCGGAGGCACTCTCGTGTGTGCCCCGCATCCGCAATGGCCGCCTCACGAGATCGCCCGGATCGTCGTCGCGCGACGGATCACCAGGCTCTTCCTCACCCAGGCGTATGCGCACGAGATGCTCCGTCACATGCAGGAGCACCCCGACAGCCTCGCCGGCCACCAGGTGAGCGCCTGCATCATGGGCGGCGAGGCCCTCCCGTCGGAAATCGCCGCGCTGCGCGACACCGTCTTCGGCCCGCACACCCGTTTCTACAACGCCTACGGTCCCACGGAGACCACGATCTCCGCCACCTACTTCGAAATCCCACCCGGTTTCCAAAACAAGCCCGGCGACAGCATCCCCATCGGCCCCCCGCTCGCCGGGCGCCATCTGCGCATCGTCGATGCGCAAGACCGCGATGTCCCCATCGGCACCGACGGGGAACTGCTCATCGGCGGCATCGCCCTCGCCGAAGGCTACTGCCGGCTCCCCGAAGAGACCGCCCGCCGTTTTCCCACGCTCCCCGGATTTGGCCGATGCTACCGCTCCGGCGACATCGTGCGGCTGCGCCCCGATGGCCAACTCGTCTTTGTGCACCGCACGGACGAGCAGGTGAAAATCCGCGGCTTTCGCATCGAGCTCGCGGAAATCGAGTCCGCCCTCGCGAGCCATCCCGCCGTGCTCAACGCGGCCGTGATCGCCCCGGCCGATGCGCACGGCGCGCGCACGCTTCATGCGTTTGTGGCACCCCGCGACGGACGCGTGATCGACCTCCAGACTCTCCGCCAACATCTCGGCAGATCGCTGCCGGACTACATGATCCCGCGCCTGCACAGCCTCGCCACCCTGCCGAAAACCCCGGCCGGAAAGATCGACCGGCAGGCGCTTGGCCGGCTCTCGTTGGAAACGCTGCCGGAGCCATCCACCGCCGGCCATGCTCCGAGCGGGCCGGTACAGGAGTACCTCGCCCATCTCTGGACCGAGACGCTCGGGCACCCGGTCACCGACATCGACGCAGACTTCTTCGAACTCGGCGGGCACTCGCTGCTCGCCGCCCGTCTGATCGCCGCGATGGGAAAAGCCTTCCGCGTGGACTATCCGTTCGCCGAATTCTTCGGCAACCCGACCCTCGCGCACTGCCAGCGACGCCTCGAAACGCTCGTCGGCGACAAGACGCGCCTCGAAAAGATGGCCGTCCTCCGCCTCGAACTGCTCGGCCTCAGTCCCGAAGAGATCAAGACCCGCCTCGCCGCCCTGCGGCAATAGCCGCCCACAAAGCGGGCGCGGGGCGGCCTCGGTCAACCTCCCGCCGCCCGCCGCGCCTGGATGCGAAAAGCGCAACAAGAGCCCCCGCGGAGCACCGACGATTCCAGCTCCGCATCGACCGGCTCGCCGAGGATCGTCGAGTACGCCTCTTTCTGCCAGCCGAGCGTGCAGGCGCAGAAATCCGCCGGGGTCAGCCCGGGCTGTACGAAGGGGCACGTGCAATGCGGCGAACGATCCACCACGCGCACCGTCCCGGTGGCGGCATCGTAGCTCGCCTCCTTCATCCATTGGCGACGCCCCTCCTCCAGAAATTCCTGCGGCTTGCCGCGGAATCGCTCCGTGAGGTGGGCAAACTCCTTCGCGCACTCGCGCCCCATCGTCTCAAGCACGCGCTCCCTCGTAGGCGCGTCGAGCGCGGCCACCAGCCGTGCCAGCCGTTTCCGCATAAACGCGACCTTCTGCTGAAGTTCGCGGGCGTCCGGGGATTCAGCCGGAGCCGGCGAGGGCGACTCCGCCAAAAGGGCCCCGCCGCACAGGCAGGTGCCAAACGTCGCGGCCGCAGCGGCCAGGAATTCCTTACGTTGCATGGGGGAAAAACGTCGGGGGTTAATCGTGTGGCCCGGGTCAACCCGAGCGACGGATGGCCTTTGTTATTCCCAGCTGCCAGCCAGCCTCAAGGGACGCCACACTTGACCGTTAGGACCCAAAGGCAGCCACGGGAAACTCCAGGGACGGACGATCCCTTCAGCCCGGAATAAGGAGATGCGAGGGCACATGACGAAAATGTAGGCCCGTCCCACGGACGTCTTCGGGCCGCCGCTTGGCAAGCGGCGCTCCGGCTCCCATCCTTGTAAACGCGCTCGCACCGGCGACGCGTTTCCCTCTGCTTCGAAGCCGCTCCTCATGGCCCGCCGTTCGTCCTCACGCCGTTCTTCCGCCCGTCGTCCGTTCGGGGCCCCCAAATGGGGACAGTCTCCTAAAGACCCTCCTAAATGGCCACATATCGAAATGCCTCCGGATTTTAGGGTGACGCTTTCCCACGGAACCAATGTGATCGCGACATGAACACCATAGAAGCATCCATCCAGGCCCGACTCGTCGCCATCGAGCGCGAACGCGGTGTGAAAGTGCTGTTCGCATGCGAATCGGGCAGTCGCGCGTGGGGCTTCGCCTCGCCGGACAGTGATTACGACGTGCGCTTCATCTACACGGGACCGGCATCGACGTACCTGACAGTGACACCCACCCGCGACGTCATCGAAGAGCCGGTCAACGCCGAGCTCGACGTGAGCGGCTGGGATCTGCGCAAGGCGCTCGGCCTGCTCTCCAAGTCCAACCCTCCGCTACTTGAGTGGCTCGACTCACCGATCATCTACCGGCAAGACGCCGTGTTTGCGGAGGGATTTCGCGCCTTGTCTCGAGAGTGGTTCAACCCACGCGCCTGCCGACACCACTACGTGAACATGGCACGCAACAATCATCGGGAGCACATGCGTGGCGATACCGTTAAGCTGAAGAAGTATCTCTATATTCTACGGCCCGTCCTCGCCTGCCGCTGGTTGGATAGAAATATCGGTCCGGTACCGATGCGACTGGAGATAATGCTCGACGCTCTCGTGAACGACGCGGCCCTCAGGGCGGCGATAGACCGATTGCTGGCGCTCAAGCGCACCACGCCAGAGCTGGGCGAAGGCCCGGCGATTCCGGAAATCAGCAGTTTTCTCTCCGAAGAGATCACGCACATGGAGGCCACCGCGTCCGAGCTCCCCGCGCCCACTCGCCCGATCTCCGAGCTCGACGCCTTTTTTCAGGCCGAGCTGGCACGCTTGTTTTGACTTCCGCCGCGGCGCTCCGGCTCCCATCCCTGTAAACGCGCTCGCACCGGCGACGCGTTTCCCTCTGCTTCGAAGCCGCTCCTCATGGCCCGCCGTTCGTCCTCACGCCGTTCTTCCGCCCGTCGTCCGTTCCGGGCGTTTCTATGGATCAACCTCGCCGTCGCCCTCCTGATCGGCGGCTGGTACATCGTGCAACCGGCCGAGCGCCAGCACGACGTCGCCCGCCTCGTCCGCAACACCCTCGCGCGCGACAAACAGGTCTCCCCGCTCGATCTGGCCTGGGATATCTGGACGCTTTACTATGCCGAGCCTGCGGGGCCGGCGGTCGCCGGACAGGCGGGCGGCGCCTTTGCGTATGGCGGCACGCCGCGCGAGCCGGCGGGCGACGCGGTGCGCGTGTTGAACAATCGCGCCTACGCCGTCGGCTACGACGATGTCCTCGCCGCGCCACGCTGGGCCGCGTACCGGTTGCACGATCTCGCACGCGTGGGTGAGCCGCCGCCGCGCCCCGAGCGCTTTTCGATGGACCGCCGCACGACCGCGCGCGTGGAGCCCTCCGACTATTCCGGCAGCGGCTACGATCGGGGCCACCTCGCTCCCAACTACGCCATCGCGGTCCACTACGGCGCCGAGGCCCAGCTGGAGACGTTTCTGATGTCCAACATCGCGCCGCAGCGCCATGCGCTCAACGCCGGCGTCTGGAAGCGTCTGGAGCAGCGCATCGCCACCAACTACCCGGCGCGCTACGGCGAAGTCTGGGTGTTGTGCGGCCCGATCTTCGCAGAGCCCCCACGCCGGCTCCGTCGCGGTGCCGCGATCCCGGAAGCGTTTTACCTGATCGTGCTCGACGAGAAGGAGGGCCAGTTGCGCGCCCAGGCGTTTATCTTCCCGCAGGAAACGCCCGAGAGCGCCCGGCCCGACGACTTCCTCGCGAGCATCGACGAGATCGAGCGGCGCTCCGGGCTCGATTTCCTGCCCGAGCTCTCGACCGAGGCGCAGGCCCGCATCGAGTCCGCCCGCGCCGCCCGCACCTGGTAGGCCGCGACGCAGACCGCGCGCCATCGCACGGGCGATTTGGCACGCAGGTGGGACACGTTGACCGGCCGCTCTGGCTCCCCGCCGCACCGCACCGAGGGAGCGGCGGCCGTTCGCGTTTGGCGCGGCATCTGCGAAGAGTGTCCCATATGGACTTCAATCAGCTCACCAAGATGTCGCAGCAGGCCGTCACCGAGGCGCAGGCCATCGCACGCCGCCGCAATCACCACGAAGTAGACACGCCGCACCTGCTGGCCGCACTGCTCGCGCAGGAGGGCGGCCTCGTGCCGGGACTGGTTGAAAAACTCAATCTCCAGACCAGCGCGCTCCAACTCGCCGTCGATCGCGAGCTCGACCGCCTGCCCAAAGTCACCGGCTCCGTCGATGCCTCGAAGATCTACGTCACCCAGGCCGTCAACGACGTGCTCACGCGCGCCGAAGAAGAGGCGAAGCAGCTCAAGGACGAGTTCATCTCCGTCGAGCACCTGTTCCTGGCGTTGATCGAGGTGGGCAAACCCGAGGCGTTGAAAAAGCTCTTCAAGAGCTTCGGCCTCGACCGCGCCGGCGTGCAAAAGGCGTTGCGCGAGGTGCGCGGCAACCAGCGCGTGACATCCGACAATCCCGAGTCCACCTACAACGCCCTCGAAAAGTACGGCATCGACCTCGTGGCCCAGGCCAGAAAGGGCAAACTCGATCCCGTGATCGGCCGCGACGAGGAGATCCGCCGCGCCATCCGCATCCTTTCGCGTAAAACGAAAAACAACCCCGTGCTCATCGGCGAGCCCGGCGTCGGCAAGACCGCCATCGTCGAGGGCCTGGCCCAGCGCATCCTGCGCGGCGACGTACCCGAGGGGTTGAAGGACAAGACCGTCTTCGCCCTCGACATGGGCGCGCTCGTCGCCGGCGCCAAGTACCGCGGCGAGTTCGAAGAGCGCCTCAAAGCCGTGCTCCAGGAGGTCAAGCAGAGCGACGGCCGCATCCTGCTTTTCATCGACGAACTCCACACCATCGTCGGCGCCGGCAAAACCGAAGGCGCGATGGACGCCGGCAACATGCTCAAGCCCATGCTCGCCCGCGGCGAGTTGCACTGCATCGGCGCCACCACGCTCGACGAATACCGCAAGTACATCGAGAAGGACGCCGCGCTGGAGCGCCGTTTCCAGCCCGTGCTCGTGGACCAGCCGAGCGTCGAAGACGCCATCTCGATCCTGCGCGGACTGCGCGAGCGTTTCGAGCTGCACCACGGCGTGCGCATCCAGGACAACGCCCTCATCGCCGCCGTCACCCTCTCCCACCGCTACATCTCCGACCGCTTCCTGCCCGACAAGGCCATCGACCTCGTCGACGAGGCCTGCGCCATGATCCGCACCGAGATGGACTCGATGCCGCAGGAGCTCGACGCCCTCACGCGCCGCACGCTCCAGCTCGAAATCGAGGAGACCGCCCTCGCCAAGGAAAAGGACGAGGCCAGTGCCCGCCGCCTGGAGACGCTCCGCAAGGAGCTCACCGAGACACGAGCCCAGGCCGGCGCGTTGAAGCTCCAATGGGAAAAAGAAAAAGCCGCCGTCGGCCGCGTGCGTAAAATCCGCGAAGAGCTCGACGCCGCCCGCATCGAGATGGACCGCGCCGAGCGCGCCTACGACCTCAACAAAGTCGCCGAGCTGCGCCACGGCCGCATCCCGCAACTCGAAGCCGAGCTCAAGAAATCCGAGCATGCCGGCAACACCACCACGCTTTTCAAAGAGGAGATTTCCCAGGAGGAGATCGCGGAGATCGTTGCCAAGTGGACCGGCGTGCCCGTCACCCGACTCGTCGAGGGCGAAAAGGAAAAACTCCTGCGCCTGGCCGACGTGCTCCACCAACGTGTGATCGGGCAGGACGAAGCCGTCACGCTCGTCACCGAGGCGATCCTGCGCGCCCGCGCCGGCATCAAAGACCCGCGCCGTCCTGTCGGCAGTTTCCTGTTCCTCGGGCCGACCGGCGTCGGCAAAACCGAGCTCGCCAAGACGCTCGCCGAAACGCTCTTCGATTCCGAAGCCGCGATGGTCCGCATCGACATGTCCGAGTACATGGAGAAGCACAGCGTGGCCCGCCTCATCGGCGCGCCTCCGGGCTACGTCGGCTACGACGAGGGCGGCCAGCTCACCGAAGCCGTGCGCCGCAAGCCCTACGCCGTCGTCCTCTTCGACGAGATCGAGAAGGCGCACCCGGATGTCTTCAACGTCCTACTCCAAGTGCTCGACGACGGACGCATCACCGATGCGCAGGGCCGCACCGTCGATTTCAAGAACACCGTCATCATCCTCACGTCGAACCTCGGCTCGCGCCATCTGCTCGAAGGCGTGACCGGCGACACCATCCCGGACAACGTGCGCGAAAGCGTGATGACCGAGTTGCGCCGCGCCTTCCGGCCCGAGTTTCTCAACCGCATCGACGAGACACTCCTCTTCAAGCCGCTCACGCTGGAGGAAATCACCCAGATCGTGGACCTGCTCATGGCCGACCTCAACAAACGCCTGGCCGACCGCCGCGTGACCGTGAAGCTCGACAAAAAGGCCCGCGAGTGGGCCGCCGAAAAGGGCTACGACCCGGTCTTCGGCGCACGCCCGCTGAAACGTTTCCTCCAACGCCAGATCGAAACCAAGCTCGCCCGCGCCCTCATCGCCGGCGAGATCGCCGAAGACAGCGAAGTCACCTTCGCCGTCAAAAACGACGAACTGGTGCGGAAATAAACGCCAGCGGATGAGGCCTTAACCGGCGCGCATGCGCACTTGCGCTGCGCGCCGTTCTATTTACCGTCAGCGACGTCATATGAGTAACTACAGCAAACTCACCAGCCTTGCTGTGTTGGCTCTCGGCGTCGCGTTTTTCGCGGCGTCCGCACACGCCGATACCAGCACCAGCGGGGAGAAGTCTCCCCAGCCCGGCAAACGGGTCCTCAAAAAGTACGACCTCAACAAAAACGGCCAGCTCGACCCCGATGAACACGCCGCGTGGGAGGCCGACAAGGCCGCCAAACGCGCCGAAAAAGCCAAGGAGCCCAAGAAGCCGAAAAAACCGCGGGCGCCCAAGCCCAAGATCGGCGATCCCTGCCCGCCCGATTGCCCGCTCGCCGCCTACGATGCCAACAAGAACGGCGTCCTCGACGCCGACGAGCACGCCGCCTGGAAAGCCGAGCACAAGAAACACAAAAAGAAGAAGGAGTGCTCGGAAAAACCCTGCGAGCCCGCCGCACCGCCGGCACCCGCTGCGCCAGAGCCGCCGCCTGCACCGGCTGCAAAGTAACCCTCAGCCCCGGCTTCCCGCCGGGGCTTTTTGTTGTCCAAGCCACGCGCCCGGCAAGCGCGCCGGGCCACGCGGCTCACGCCGCCAGCGTCAGAATCTTTTCCACGACCTCAGGCGTGATGTCGCCGCGCTCGCCCATGCCGGACGCGCCGCGCGCCCGCAGCCGCGCCGCGACCGCCGCGGCGGTGCCCGGCGTCACTTCAGGATAGTCGGACAGGCGCGTCTTGATGCCGATCGACTCGTAAAACGCCCGCGTGCGCTCGATCGCCGCATCGATGCGCGCCTCGGGCTCGCCCTCGCGGAGGCCCCACACGCGCTCGGCGTATTGCAGGAGTTTCTCCCGCTTCTGGGCACGTTGCACGTGCATGAGGCTCGGCAGCACGATCGCGAGCGTGCGCGCATGGTCGATGCCGTAGAGCGCCGTGAGCTCGTGGCCGACGGCGTGCGAGGTCCAATCCTGCGGCACGCCCTGGCCGATGGCCGTGTTGAGCGCCCAGGTCGCCGTCCACACGAGGTTGGCGCGCAGCTCGTAGTCGTTGGGCTGGGCGAGCGTCTTCGGCCCGATCTCGACGAGGATTTTCAGCAGCGCCTCGGCGAAACGATCCTGCACCTCCGCATGCACGGGATAGGTCAGGTACTGCTCGATCACATGGCAAAACGCGTCGCCCACACCGTTGGCTACCTGCCGTGGCGAGAGGGAGAAGGTCGTCTCCGGGTCGAGCACCGAGAAGCGCGGAAAAATGTGCCCGGACAGAAACGCCAGCTTCTCCTTGAGCGCGCGCCGGCTGATGACGGCGGCGCCGTTGGACTCCGAGCCCGTCGCGGGCAACGTGAGCACCGTGCCGAGCGGCAACGCCGACTCGATGGGTGCGCCCTTGGCCAGGATGTCCCACGGCTCGCCCTTAAACGGAACTGCCGCCGCCACGAACTTCGCGCCGTCGAGCACCGAGCCGCCACCGACCGCCAGAATCCACTCCACGCGCTCGGCACGCGCCAGCGCCACGGCCTTCATGAGCGTGTCGTAGTCCGGGTTGGCCTCGACGCCGAAAAACTCGACCACCGTGCACCCGCGCAACGCCTCGCACACCTGTGCATAAACGCCGTTTTGTTTGATGCTGCCGCCGCCCGCGAGGAGCAGCACGCGCGAGCCCTGGGGAAACTCGCCGGCGATTCGCGCGATCTGGCCGCGACCAAAGTGGATCCGAGTCGGATTGTGATAGGTGAAGTTTTCCATGCCTTCACCGTGCGAGAGGTCGAGTGCGGCGCAAGCGGGGCGGCCATCTGCGACATTCTTGCTTTAGAGCGCATGCTTGCCACGCGACGGCGTCGCACGTGAAGGTGAGAAAATGAGTATGCATGCATGGTGGCGCGCGTTTCGGAGTGCGCCACAGGCCTCCTTCACCCGACTGCGACAACTCACGCCCAGCGGAATCTGGCACGGCGTGGGGCTCGGGGCTCTGGCCGTCGCAGCCGCCGGCGCCGGGCTTTGTTTTCACGAGCTCACACTCCTCATCGAGGAGCAGACACTCGGCCGCCTCGCCGCCGCCGGGTCGCAGGTGTTCATCTGGGGCTCGCTCGTGTGCGTGCTCGTGGGCAGCGCCCTGGCCAGCGCGCTGATCGCCTGGCTCGCCCCCTCGGCCAGCGGCGGCGGCGTGCTGCCGGTGAAACTGGCCTTCTGGCGCGACTTCGGCGTGCTGCGTTTCCGCGAAGCGGCGACCAAGATCGTCGCCTCGGCGATCACGCTGGGCACGGGCACCAGTCTCGGGCCGGAGGGCCCGTCGGTGCAGATCGGCGCCGCCACGATGTCGGCCGCCGCCGGCGCGGCGGGCGTCGTCAAACAGGGACGGCGGGCGTGGTGCGCGGCGGGCGCGGCCGCCGGACTCGCAGCGGTGTTTAATGCACCACTGGCCGCCATCGTTTTTGTGCTGGAGGAAATCATCGGCGACCTGAACAGCCGTCTGATCGGCTCGGTGGTCATCGCCGCGGTGATCGGCGCGCTGGCCAGCCACGCAGTCCTCGGCGCGCAGCCCGCGTTTCAAACGCTGCCGCTGGACGGCCTGCGCTGGGGCGCGTGGGCGCTGGTGCCGGTCGTCGCCGCGCTGGCATCGGCCTCCGGCGCGTTGTTTCAAAAAAGCGGGCTCGCCCTGCGCGCGGGGCTGCGGAGCGGGGCGCGGGGCCCGACCTGGTGGCCGTTGCTGGGCGCACTCATCACGTGGGCGGCCGGCGTGTGCGTTTACCTCGCCTGCGGGCGGACGGGCATCTTCGGCATCGGCTACGGCGACATGACGGCGGCCATCGCCGGCCAGCTCACGCTCGGCACGGCGGCGTTGCTGCTGGCGGGCAAACTGGTCGCGACGGCCGGAGCGTTCGGCGCAGGCAGTTGCGGCGGCATCTTCGCGCCCACGCTCTTCATCGGCGCGATGGCGGGCGCAGCCGTGAGCGCCGCGGCCGGGCTGGCGTATCCGATCTCCGGCGGCGAGACGGCCATGCTCGTCATGGCCGGGATGGCCGCCGGGCTCGGCGCGGTGGTGCGCATGCCGTTGACCTGCGTGATCCTGCTTTTCGAGATCACCAACCAGTGGGTGATCGTGCCGGCGCTGATGCTCGCGGTGATCGTCAGCCAGGGCGTCTCCCGCCTGATCAACCGCCACGATCTGTACGAGGAGACGCTGAAGCAGAACGGCCTCGATCCGCACCAGGTGTTGCCACCTCGCCATTTCAAACGCTGGCGCGAGATCCCGGTGAGTGCGCTGGCGTGTTTCAAGCCCGCCGCCACCGAGTCGCTGGAGCCGGACGCGCTGCGCCGTCTGATCGCGGAGCATCCGTACCAGTTTTACCCGGTCGTCGAGGCGACGGGCGAAACCTACGGCGTGTTGCCCCTGCGAGAGATCGAGCTGGCCATCGCCGACCCAAGCCACACGCCGAAGTTGGAGAAACCGCAGTGGATCTCCGCCAAGGCCACGGTGGGCGAAGCGCGCAAACGCATGCTGCAGGGCAGCGTGGATTTCCTCTGCGTAGGCGATGCCACCGACCGGCGGCTGCTCGGCGTGCTCACGCTGCACGACCTGCTGCGCGGCGAATCCGTGCTGGAAGACGACGACGCCTGACGCGTTTTTTGCCTTCCCGTGCGCCGGGGCGCCGGCCAGCGTGCGCCTACATATGCCCTCCGAGCCCGTCCAATTTTTCAACCGCTACACCCGGAAACTCGAAACCGAAAAAGTCCTCGGCGAGCGCTGGATGCGCTGGACGTACGAGACCGGGCCGGGGCGCCTCGCACTGCACCTGCTCATCCGCCGCGCGCTCGTCTCGCGCCTGTACGGCTGGCGCATGAGCCGAAAGTACAGCGGGCAGAAAGTCCTGCCCTTCGTCATCGAGCACAATCTCGACGAGCGCGAGTTCGTGAAGTCGCCCTTCCTGTACAAGACCTTCAACGATTTCTTCACCCGCGCCCTCAAGCCCGAGGCGCGCCCCATCGCACCGGGCGACGAGGTCGCCGTGTTGCCGGCCGACGGCCGCCACCTCGTGTTTCCCAACGTCGACACCGCCGAAGGGTTTTACGTGAAGGGCGAAAAATTCGGGCTCGACGCGCTCCTGGGCGAGGCGCACCTGCCGCCAGAAAAGCGCGAGATCTCGGCGAAGTTTGCCGGCGGCTCCATGCTCATCTCCCGGCTGTGCCCGACCGACTACCACCGCTATCATTTCCCGGTCGCAGGCACGCCCAGCGGCGCGCTCCTCATCAACGGCTACCTCTACTCCGTCAGCCCGATCGCGCTGCGGCGCAACGTCCGCTATCTCGTCGAAAACAAACGCATGCTCACCGCGCTCGACACCCCGCGCTTCGGCGGCGTGCTCATGCTGGAGATCGGCGCGACGATGGTCGGCAGCATCCGCCAGGCCTACGTGCCCGGCCGGCCCGCAGCCAAGGGCGAGGAGAAGGGCTTTTTCAAGGTCGGCGGCTCGTGCGTCATCACGCTTTTCCAGAAAGGCCGCATCCAATTCGATGCGGACCTCGTCGCGCAGAGCGCGCAGCAGGTGGAAACGTATGCCAGGATGGGCGACCGGCTCGGCGTGGCGACCGCCTGAGATTGAGCAGATTCGGCCTTGCTAGGCGCGCGGGAGCTTTTGAAGCTCCGCGACCTCGCTTTTCAGCGCTCGGGTGGCGAAATTGGCAGACGCGACGGTCTTAGAAGCCGTTGGAGTAATCCTTGCGGGTTCG
>Ga0209606_1003122_pt1 | contig 17089 bp, 14 predicted proteins | sample AD_UKC057_MetaG_FD_184412 | JGI IMG/M metagenome (GOLD analysis project Ga0209606, IMG submission 184412) | Active sludge microbial communities of municipal wastewater-treating anaerobic digesters from USA - AD_UKC057_MetaG (SPAdes) (version 2) | ecosystem: Engineered > Bioreactor > Anaerobic >...
TATCCATTAAAACAAGGATTGAAACCTGGATAGACAAGGGCGATGGAGAAGTGAAGCCTTATATTTATATCCTACTATCCATTAAAACAAGGATTGAAACGTAGATGCGGAAATGGCTCGGAAAACTGGGAGAAAGAATTTATATCCTACTATCCATTAAAACAAGGATTGAAACTTTTCAAAAGTTCAGGAATAGGAGAAATGTGAGAAATTTATATCCTACTATCCATTAAAACAAGGATTGAAACGGTTTGCCAATGCAATCACCCTTTCGTCGTTGCGCAGCATTTATATCCTACTATCCATTAAAACAAGGATTGAAACTCCTGAATGGGATGAGTTGCGCAACGACGAAAGGGTATTTATATCCTACTATCCATTAAAACAAGGATTGAAACTGATTACTATAGGCATTTGATACCACATGGGAAGCACATTTATATCCTACTATCCATTAAAACAAGGATTGAAACATGATTTATATCAATGCCGCTTCTGGTGCGTTTCACAAATTTATATCCTACTATCCATTAAAACAAGGATTGAAACTCACTCTACCGCTGGTTATCAGAAGCGAACCTGTAATTTATATCCTACTATCCATTAAAACAAGGATTGAAACTGCTTAAGCAAACATATTGGAGAAGCTAGATTAAACAATTTATATCCTACTATCCATTAAAACAAGGATTGAAACCCGAATATAACTCATAAGGAGGAAAAAGATGAGTTGGATTTATATCCTACTATCCATTAAAACAAGGATTGAAACTCCGTAGTATAGATTGTGCCATTTCCTTCTACTACATTTATATCCTACTATCCATTAAAACAAGGATTGAAACACAATAAACAGAACAAAGCAGATACTCTGTTGGCAGAATTTATATCCTACTATCCATTAAAACAAGGATTGAAACTTTGAATACTGGTGATATACCCCAAAAACTCTGCATTATTTATATCCTACTATCCATTAAAACAAGGATTGAAACGCTTTTTTAATGAGCACACAACTATGGAATACATAATTTATATCCTACTATCCATTAAAACAAGGATTGAAACACTAACGAATATGGCATAGAACATCTGGATTATAGTATTTATATCCTACTATCCATTAAAACAAGGATTGAAACGCCAACAAAATAAAAAGAAAGGAGGTAAATAATGGCATTTATATCCTACTATCCATTAAAACAAGGATTGAAACCTGTTTATATTGTAACAACCGTGTCCACTATTTTTATTTATATCCTACTATCCATTAAAACAAGGATTGAAACCCATTGGTGAGATAGATAGGTTCTAAATTGATAATCTATTTATATCCTACTATCCATTAAAACAAGGATTGAAACTAATCAAATGCTCTAACAAACTGATAAGATAACTTCTATTTATATCCTACTATCCATTAAAACAAGGATTGAAACAGTATGAAACATACAAAAGATGGTTAGATCGTCTCTATTTATATCCTACTATCCATTAAAACAAGGATTGAAACCAGCATTAAGAGTATCAATAACTATGTATTTGATATTATTTATATCCTACTATCCATTAAAACAAGGATTGAAACTACAAGAAGACGGGCTTCTCCGTCTCTGGGAGATCAATATTTATATCCTACTATCCATTAAAACAAGGATTGAAACAAAATCCAGATTATCTGTCTTTTCCTGAGGAAGAACATTTATATCCTACTATCCATTAAAACAAGGATTGAAACCCGCACCCTGTCCCTGCTAAAGGAAGAATATGACAGGATTTATATCCTACTATCCATTAAAACAAGGATTGAAACTAAAGTGATAGCAGATACTTCTCGTATTGCTCATTAATTTATATCCTACTATCCATTAAAACAAGGATTGAAACTTGGGTATTCTTTTGGCAGGGAACATTCCTTCAGGAATTTATATCCTACTATCCATTAAAACAAGGATTGAAACATATAAGCTGCACTATAATCCAGATGTTCTATGCCAATTTATATCCTACTATCCATTAAAACAAGGATTGAAACCAGACCCGCCTTATGCTATCAAATTTATGAATAAGAATTTATATCCTACTATCCATTAAAACAAGGATTGAAACTTCAAATAATAGATACATTCATCACTGCTTTAGAGATTTATATCCTACTATCCATTAAAACAAGGATTGAAACTTGACAGCAAATATTCTGCATATCCGGGCAAATGAATTTATATCCTACTATCCATTAAAACAAGGATTGAAACCGCCCCATCTACCCAAATTCCACATCGTAATAGTTAATTTATATCCTACTATCCATTAAAACAAGGATTGAAACCACCAATATTGATGATGCAGACTTTCTTCATATTTATTTATATCCTACTATCCATTAAAACAAGGATTGAAACTGCGATGCATAAAAACGATTCGCGATTTTCGTATGTATTTATATCCTACTATCCATTAAAACAAGGATTGAAACACAGAATTTAGAGATTGCGATTGCACTGCTTTTGATATTTATATCCTACTATCCATTAAAACAAGGATTGAAACAAACGATACGATGAGATGAAGTCCTTGATCGCCGCATTTATATCCTACTATCCATTAAAACAAGGATTGAAACTAGTATAGTAAGCGAGTGTGGATATTATGATCGCAATTTATATCCTACTATCCATTAAAACAAGGATTGAAACCATGATAGGATATGATGGGAAGGAGCATTGGGAAGATTTATATCCTACTATCCATTAAAACAAGGATTGAAACCCTAACATCCGCAACGCAGACAGCTATGGCAAGAGTATTTATATCCTACTATCCATTAAAACAAGGATTGAAACACCCCCTAATAATGAACGGCACGACAAGAATCTGGGATTTATATCCTACTATCCATTAAAACAAGGATTGAAACACATTTTTCCACACATACCCCATACACCATTTTTTATTTATATCCTACTATCCATTAAAACAAGGATTGAAACTCGACAGACAAGGAAATATGGATGTTTGTGGAGAAAATTTATATCCTACTATCCATTAAAACAAGGATTGAAACAGTGGTAATTCCCTACCGAAAACGGTAGGATAAACATATTTATATCCTACTATCCATTAAAACAAGGATTGAAACCCTTGACTGTGCGTTCGGTGAGAACGCGAGGAATGAATTTATATCCTACTATCCATTAAAACAAGGATTGAAACTGTGTTTCATTGTTTTTCTCCTTTCCGGCATATTGCAATTTATATCCTACTATCCATTAAAACAAGGATTGAAACTCAAGTTATAAAAAAAACCTCCGCCCTTGCCTTATCGATTTATATCCTACTATCCATTAAAACAAGGATTGAAACTGTATTGGGTGACTGCAATCGAAGGAGACAACCCAATTTATATCCTACTATCCATTAAAACAAGGATTGAAACTTTTGGCTGCTTGAGATTGTGCTGACTGCAATAGTATTTATATCCTACTATCCATTAAAACAAGGATTGAAACACGAGGGGCTGACCTACGAGGGGCTGACCTTCGAATTTATATCCTACTATCCATTAAAACAAGGATTGAAACCAGACTTCCCTGTTCAATGACTGGGCTGGACGCAGGATTTATATCCTACTATCCATTAAAACAAGGATTGAAACATATTGGCATTGGTCTCGTAGATTATATGTTGCAGATATTTATATCCTACTATCCATTAAAACAAGGATTGAAACATGACAAAAGAAAGTGATACTTTCACCGATGGCGAAATATTTATATCCTACTATCCATTAAAACAAGGATTGAAACATTTTTTCATTTCTTCTCTCCTAACGACCTTTCCATCATTTATATCCTACTATCCATTAAAACAAGGATTGAAACACGCTGATTCTGGCGTTACGGGCAGGAAGCTTGCTATTTATATCCTACTATCCATTAAAACAAGGATTGAAACTGCAAGACGAAGATTCTGAGTTTTCCAAGGCATATAAATTTATATCCTACTATCCATTAAAACAAGGATTGAAACGCTAAGAACATAGGTTTAGCTGCGATTGCCTACAAGATTTATATCCTACTATCCATTAAAACAAGGATTGAAACCGCCTTAGCCACTGAACAGCAACTTGCTATGCAAGATATTTATATCCTACTATCCATTAAAACAAGGATTGAAACACCATTCTATATAATCGCACAGACGCTTCTACTGATGAATTTATATCCTACTATCCATTAAAACAAGGATTGAAACTGCTGCCCTGCAAACAGCAATAGCCGCAGGGGGTATTTATATCCTACTATCCATTAAAACAAGGATTGAAACGAATTGATTTATCGCGATTTAGGTCTCGGGACTTTATTTATATCCTACTATCCATTAAAACAAGGATTGAAACATACAATGTCTTCCGTTCTGGGTAATGCGGCAAATGGATTTATATCCTACTATCCATTAAAACAAGGATTGAAACTGCGTATCATAAAACTCAAAAAAGGGATAACAGCATTTATATCCTACTATCCATTAAAACAAGGATTGAAACTTGCTATGCGTCAAATAGAAACTACCCTACGCTCTAATTTATATCCTACTATCCATTAAAACAAGGATTGAAACGCAAGGAGCTTGCAGAATGGCTGACTCAGGGTGTAGATTTATATCCTACTATCCATTAAAACAAGGATTGAAACTTTATCACTTTTCACCGCCTTGCGAATTGCCGTCGTATTTATATCCTACTATCCATTAAAACAAGGATTGAAACATCTGGAAAAAGAATATTCATTTTATACTCCTGTATTTATATCCTACTATCCATTAAAACAAGGATTGAAACTTCATCGTGTTTTTGCTCCGGGAACTTCTGTTCCCGGATTTATATCCTACTATCCATTAAAACAAGGATTGAAACTGTTTCTGCTAATTCTACTTCATACCTCTCCTTCATATTTATATCCTACTATCCATTAAAACAAGGATTGAAACAGGTTCGATGGCATTAGCAAAGAGATTTTCCCGAGAGTATTTATATCCTACTATCCATTAAAACAAGGATTGAAACAGGATGGAACAGTAATATCGGATGATGATATTATCAAATTTATATCCTACTATCCATTAAAACAAGGATTGAAACCACAATATCTGATTTTGATGGCAAAGGGGAGCGATAATTTATATCCTACTATCCATTAAAACAAGGATTGAAACCTGCGTCGTGAATTAACTGTGCGTATTCTGCTGCTGTGATTTATATCCTACTATCCATTAAAACAAGGATTGAAACAGCAAGATTCCAAAATCAGTAGAAAATACATATTCCAATTTATATCCTACTATCCATTAAAACAAGGATTGAAACTACAATGGCTTCTGCTCTTAGTAATGCGGCAAATGGTGATTTATATCCTACTATCCATTAAAACAAGGATTGAAACTGCAAAAATTAGTAGGATTGGCTACCGGTGGAATAGGTATTTATATCCTACTATCCATTAAAACAAGGATTGAAACAGTGGTATGAGTTTATGCCCAGTAAGGAATATGAATTTATATCCTACTATCCATTAAAACAAGGATTGAAACGAATTGACGGAATAAATGCCTCCAATATGTCATCTCTATTTATATCCTACTATCCATTAAAACAAGGATTGAAACATTTCTCCCAATATTGTTTCCAATAAAGTTTCTATTATTTATATCCTACTATCCATTAAAACAAGGATTGAAACCTCAGATTGATACATCTCATTTACCTACGGCAGATATTTATATCCTACTATCCATTAAAACAAGGATTGAAACTTTTTTCGTATCGGCACTTTTACTCCAAATATCAGCATTTATATCCTACTATCCATTAAAACAAGGATTGAAACCCCAAGAGTCGGATGCCATCTGCGTACGTAATATTATTTATATCCTACTATCCATTAAAACAAGGATTGAAACCAGGCAATGTTTCATCAAGCTCCAGTGGATCATACAATTTATATCCTACTATCCATTAAAACAAGGATTGAAACTGCCAAAGAAAAAGAACTGCAAAAAGAAGCGTATGAATTTATATCCTACTATCCATTAAAACAAGGATTGAAACATCTCATTCTCGTGATTCATTACCTGCATATATACTATTTATATCCTACTATCCATTAAAACAAGGATTGAAACATCTCATTTTCGTGATGCATTATCTGCATATATACATTTATATCCTACTATCCATTAAAACAAGGATTGAAACTTTGCACGGGGCGACCAGCAACTTGCAAACTCAAAATTTATATCCTACTATCCATTAAAACAAGGATTGAAACTGGTCCGGCTGGTGCGGGAAAAACCGCATCAGCTCTATTTATATCCTACTATCCATTAAAACAAGGATTGAAACATATTGCTAAAGGTTGTGCCGTTGATTCATTAGTAATATTTATATCCTACTATCCATTAAAACAAGGATTGAAACATCGGGATGAAGCATATCGCAAAATGCAGATAGCGATATTTATATCCTACTATCCATTAAAACAAGGATTGAAACATGCTTGAACTCTCGGGAAAATCTCTTTGCTAATGCATTTATATCCTACTATCCATTAAAACAAGGATTGAAACGAAGAAATTGAAAAAATGCGTGATATGACAATTCAATTTATATCCTACTATCCATTAAAACAAGGATTGAAACCGCCAATGGCAATATGGCAATTATTGTCTGCCCAAAATTTATATCCTACTATCCATTAAAACAAGGATTGAAACTAGCAATATTTCTGAAGCTTCCTTCCTTGAACATTGAATTTATATCCTACTATCCATTAAAACAAGGATTGAAACTTCAGAACACCTGGATTATATAATTCATAATTCAGGAATTTATATCCTACTATCCATTAAAACAAGGATTGAAACTTCCAAGCATCCTTCATACTTTTAGTCCCACTAATAATTTATATCCTACTATCCATTAAAACAAGGATTGAAACTTTTATCAAAAAGATTATTATACCTTATCATCTGCTAATTTATATCCTACTATCCATTAAAACAAGGATTGAAACAGCAGAGCCGACCGCCAAAATAGGCATTCGTATCACCATTTATATCCTACTATCCATTAAAACAAGGATTGAAACATCTCATTCTCGTGATTCATTACCTGCATATATACTATTTATATCCTACTATCCATTAAAACAAGGATTGAAACGCGCAAATCCTACCGCTACTACTTCAGATATTCCTATTTATATCCTACTATCCATTAAAACAAGGATTGAAACTTATTTCCATCCCAAGAACCCTGCCAACCATTATAAGGATTTATATCCTACTATCCATTAAAACAAGGATTGAAACAGGAAACGATAGTTATCCGGGAGCGAATCCGGGATAATTTATATCCTACTATCCATTAAAACAAGGATTGAAACTTATATTCAGCAATTATGGTTGCCAATAATCCAGATAATTTATATCCTACTATCCATTAAAACAAGGATTGAAACGCTGCGATTGCCTACAAGACATTCACTACTGCTCTGGATTTATATCCTACTATCCATTAAAACAAGGATTGAAACCTCAGGAAATAACTACCGATGGCAATATCAATCGTGTATTTATATCCTACTATCCATTAAAACAAGGATTGAAACACAACTCAAGAATTAGCTAATATGGCATCTGAATTGATTTATATCCTACTATCCATTAAAACAAGGATTGAAACCCACCGGCAGTAATGTCAATATTGGGCGGGGATAATATTTATATCCTACTATCCATTAAAACAAGGATTGAAACATATGGCATCACTAATCCAAATGCTCAATGCTGCTAAGAATTTATATCCTACTATCCATTAAAACAAGGATTGAAACATATTAAAAGGATAAAAAAATGGCAGACAAACAAATAATTTATATCCTACTATCCATTAAAACAAGGATTGAAACTTTTGTGTTATTATTAAATATTGAATAATCTGAGATAGTTAAGACTGCTTGGACCTTAAAAATCTAAAAAACAATAGAAAAATCAAAAGCACAGGAGGTGCTAAATGAAAAAAACATTAATTCTTCTGGCCTTATTGGTCACTCTCCAGCTTTTGGTTGGAGATATTGCTAGCTGGCAAGACTGTTATGTCTCGTCTGTAGAGCAGTTGCAGATGATTCGTCAGTCTGCGGGGACAATCTACGGTGTCGGCTATAAGTATTTTGTGAAATCCAGTAATGGTTCGGATTTCCAAAATATTATGGTGGCCGATTGTGATTCGTTGGTGCTGGAATCTGCCTGGATGATTTCTTCATCTGTTGGTTACTGCGGCGGGCAAATTTATCGGCCGTCTGATTCATCATTGAGTCGTCCGGTGCTGTATAAGACCACCAACGGTGGTCAGAGTTGGACCAGGACTGGGCAACTAGAGCAGCAGACTGCTCGCTATATAGTCAGCAATGTCCAGTTTGTCAGCCAACAAGAGGGCTATATTGCCCTTAATCCATATTTTGGTTTTGACGGCTTGAAGATTTATCGGACCGTTAATGGCGGACAAAGCTGGAGCTTGGTCTACGGACCAAGCTATGGCAACTGCCTGGCGTCCGATTTTTCCCCTGGTCTAATGATTGTTGGTAAAAACTCGCCTCAAGGTGTGTTAATCAGTGCCAATGGCACTGATTGGCAGCTAAGGACCGATAATATTGTTGGTCAAAACCCGACACTCGTTTTGTCCAATAACGGCCGGTTAATTGTTAGAACTTATCCGAATATGTTATATTCGGATAATACTGGACAAGATTGGTCAACGGTTGATTTTACCAACCTTGGTGACGGCTTTAGTCCAGCCGGTTGTTTAACTAGTTGCGCCATGAGTGCGTTGGGTAGTAATGTTTATATGATTGCTGGCATTTGGGATGGCAGCAGTAATCATCGTGGTATTATCCGCTCACTTAACAATGGCTCCGACTGGCAGTGGATTGTCCAGCCGGCCGATATGCCTGATCAGTCGGGTCAGACATACGGGATATGCTATTGGGGTGAATATGTTTATATCGCCCACAATTTACACATTTACCGGATGCATGTCGGTCCAGTTGCTAATGATGACCCGACTATTCCGGTAGTCACCGATAACCTTAATTGTTACCCCAACCCATTTCGGGGTAGCACCAACGTTATAATCAAACAGATAGATAACAGCCCAACCACTGTTGCTGTCTACAATCTCCGCGGTCAGCTGATTCGGACCGTGGTCAACAACCTCAAGCTGTCGCCCGGCGAACACTCTTTCGTCTGGGATGGCAAAAGTGATAACGGCCAGCCAGTGGCAGCCGGCATCTATTTCTTTAAGATAACATCAGGAAAATATTCCGCAACACGGAAGATAGTTCTGATGAAATAAACTAACCAACTTTTAATCTAGCCAGAAGGTTTTACCTCTGGCTTTTTTTTTATTGAAAAAAATGTTATAATATCGATGAACCTTATTTATATCCTACTATCCATTAAAACAAGGATTGAAACCAACAATAGCGGATATTTTATTGCCGTCCATTGTGATATTTATATCCTACTATCCATTAAAACAAGGATTGAAACCATGCTTTCAATACGATGAATGACCGCATTGCTAGCATTTATATCCTACTATCCATTAAAACAAGGATTGAAACTCTTGGCAATCCCCGTCTGCGAGATGATGTATATTATTTATATCCTACTATCCATTAAAACAAGGATTGAAACTTTGATTAGTCATGTAGGAATACTAATATCAATCTAATTTATATCCTACTATCCATTAAAACAAGGATTGAAACCACGATGTCGCCATTAGCTTCTTGTGGCATTACAATATTTATATCCTACTATCCATTAAAACAAGGATTGAAACTGTATCTGCGTCCTTCGCGATTCATATACAGGAACGTATTTATATCCTACTATCCATTAAAACAAGGATTGAAACAAAGCAAAAAGAACTACACAGAAAGCTATTACAAAAAGATTTATATCCTACTATCCATTAAAACAAGGATTGAAACTGTTTCCAGCGCAGCAAGCTGAGCGGATTTCGATGTATTTATATCCTACTATCCATTAAAACAAGGATTGAAACCTCCCGTCCCAGGCCACCGCGCCTATGCTCGCCATTGATTTATATCCTACTATCCATTAAAACAAGGATTGAAACAACTTGATCCCCTCTACAATAGGATTCATCATGAAGTATTTATATCCTACTATCCATTAAAACAAGGATTGAAACCCCGATCTGGCTTATGCTGCGTGGAGACATCCATTATTTATATCCTACTATCCATTAAAACAAGGATTGAAACTGCCTGTGAAATTAGAACTTAATCCTGATAGACAGCATTTATATCCTACTATCCATTAAAACAAGGATTGAAACTGTAAATACAAATGAAGGAAAGGCAATGGTAGTAGCAATTTATATCCTACTATCCATTAAAACAAGGATTGAAACGTGAAGGGGATAGTTCTTGGAAAATAGACGGGGAAATTTATATCCTACTATCCATTAAAACAAGGATTGAAACCCGAGATCAAACTCTGCTTCGGGTCGGCCTAATTTTTATTTATATCCTACTATCCATTAAAACAAGGATTGAAACTTCCCGGGGCTTGGAGAAAACGAAAAGGAGAAGGAATTTATATCCTACTATCCATTAAAACAAGGATTGAAACATTCAGATGCTCAATGCTGCCAAGAAGGACGGGATAAATTTATATCCTACTATCCATTAAAACAAGGATTGAAACTCGTTATTTTCTTTACCATTTTTCACCTCTCTAAAATATTTATATCCTACTATCCATTAAAACAAGGATTGAAACAAAGCAATGTGACAATGAAAGCAATTGTCAATGATATTATTTATATCCTACTATCCATTAAAACAAGGATTGAAACCCTGAACTGCCTTGCAGATAAATCATGGAGCTATCTATTTATATCCTACTATCCATTAAAACAAGGATTGAAACTATATTGTTGCCAGGTTTTCTCACAGGCAATATGCAATTTATATCCTACTATCCATTAAAACAAGGATTGAAACTCTGGTATCCTTCGCTTATGCGTGGGGAAAATTAAATTTATATCCTACTATCCATTAAAACAAGGATTGAAACAATACTTTGTGATTGAATCCGGGTGCAAAATAGCCGTATTTATATCCTACTATCCATTAAAACAAGGATTGAAACTCATTTTTCCATTCATTGACAAACCTGCGCAATCTGTATTTATATCCTACTATCCATTAAAACAAGGATTGAAACTCTATCACCGCATTTCCCAGGTCGTCCGTCTCTACCATTTATATCCTACTATCCATTAAAACAAGGATTGAAACTGCATACACCGGAAGCATCCGGGAAGCAAGAGAAGCATTTATATCCTACTATCCATTAAAACAAGGATTGAAACTCAATATCTGATTTTGATGGCAAAAGAGAGTGATACATTTATATCCTACTATCCATTAAAACAAGGATTGAAACAACTTAAAAAATTGGAAAACAAATATTTTCAAACTATATTTATATCCTACTATCCATTAAAACAAGGATTGAAACGATAAATGGCGAGCCGATCAAATCAAAAAGATATAATTTATATCCTACTATCCATTAAAACAAGGATTGAAACTTCCTACTAAATAAACAACAGCAAAATGCCCGTCTATATTTATATCCTACTATCCATTAAAACAAGGATTGAAACAAACTGGGACAGTGATACCAGATGATGATATTATCAAATTTATATCCTACTATCCATTAAAACAAGGATTGAAACAAATAGGCTGTCAATTAAGCAGCTTGTAAGTAATTTTATTTATATCCTACTATCCATTAAAACAAGGATTGAAACCTTGGGATGTATTAGAAGCACTTATAGAGGAATTGAATTTATATCCTACTATCCATTAAAACAAGGATTGAAACTTACTCAATGGTCAATTGGTCAATCCTCAAAAAAACCATTTATATCCTACTATCCATTAAAACAAGGATTGAAACGACCAAAAGAAGGAAGTGAAGAGATTGGGGATTGGATTTATATCCTACTATCCATTAAAACAAGGATTGAAACGCAAAGCAGAAAGATAAAGATGAAGAAGTGGTAACAATTTATATCCTACTATCCATTAAAACAAGGATTGAAACCGAGATTGTTAAGACAGTAAATAAACCTAAAAGAATTTATATCCTACTATCCATTAAAACAAGGATTGAAACCTCATATTGATTAACTATCTCCTTCCATAAATCTATATTTATATCCTACTATCCATTAAAACAAGGATTGAAACCCAGGCAATCTTCATTCGCCTTAATCAATAATTCAATTTATATCCTACTATCCATTAAAACAAGGATTGAAACTCGCCTCCACCACCACTTTCACTTCCTTTTGTCTCTATTTATATCCTACTATCCATTAAAACAAGGATTGAAACGGCAAATGTGCCGACTGTGATCCAGTTACAGCTCAGATTTATATCCTACTATCCATTAAAACAAGGATTGAAACTCTGCCAAAGATACATCCGGGCACAATGCCTGCACCATTTATATCCTACTATCCATTAAAACAAGGATTGAAACTGAACCATCTATGCTTTCTCAGATATGGGGAACTCCATTTATATCCTACTATCCATTAAAACAAGGATTGAAACAATATATTAGTGAAGATGAAATAGGGCTGATTAGAATTTATATCCTACTATCCATTAAAACAAGGATTGAAACTACAATTCCAGGCGAAATTCATTAAAGCGGGCATCAATTTATATCCTACTATCCATTAAAACAAGGATTGAAACCTAGTTCAAGAGAAATAAACGAAAGTAGCAGCATTCATATTTATATCCTACTATCCATTAAAACAAGGATTGAAACTGCTCTTTTTGGAGTGCACCTTTATCCTGCCCCGGATTTATATCCTACTATCCATTAAAACAAGGATTGAAACTCCATAATTAACAGGTGCGTCAAATGCCACCACTTCAATTTATATCCTACTATCCATTAAAACAAGGATTGAAACTTTCAGGGAACGATATTCAAAAGGTCTGCTGAAATTATTTATATCCTACTATCCATTAAAACAAGGATTGAAACATATCAGAAGGTGGATGAACAATAACATCAATAGAATTTATATCCTACTATCCATTAAAACAAGGATTGAAACACTTGAGAGACAGTGCAATACATAAATAACTCCTTATTTATATCCTACTATCCATTAAAACAAGGATTGAAACTTTGGAAATTATAATATTATGGCTACTTCAGGTAAACATTTATATCCTACTATCCATTAAAACAAGGATTGAAACATGAGATCGGATTCCCAATGTTCCAGGAGCCAAGAATTTATATCCTACTATCCATTAAAACAAGGATTGAAACCGAAAGGCGGAATGTCATACCTCCGAAACTATTCGATTTATATCCTACTATCCATTAAAACAAGGATTGAAACTCTCCGCAATAGGGGCCCCGAACATATTACTTTCTCCATTTATATCCTACTATCCATTAAAACAAGGATTGAAACGGTCTTCGTAGTGTTGTTTTTCGGCTTCTTTATCCAATTTATATCCTACTATCCATTAAAACAAGGATTGAAACACTAAATGCTTCATTTTGGGTTACATCAATTGCCGATTTATATCCTACTATCCATTAAAACAAGGATTGAAACCCACGATTACCAGGTATAATTGGCAATATCTGGATAATTTATATCCTACTATCCATTAAAACAAGGATTGAAACTCAATCCTGCTCTTGGGTGTGCTGATCACCGTCACTATTTATATCCTACTATCCATTAAAACAAGGATTGAAACTCTGTGAGAGTTCTTTTTTCTCAACTCTCTTAACCCCGATTTATATCCTACTATCCATTAAAACAAGGATTGAAACGAGCTCAGAGCCCCGAACTTAGAGCCCAGAGCTTAGATTTATATCCTACTATCCATTAAAACAAGGATTGAAACCAGGAGAAAGCCCAAGAAAGACAAATGGCAATGGCAAAATTTATATCCTACTATCCATTAAAACAAGGTTTGAAACTTCCTATTCCTGATACACCTACATCAGAAAATATAGATTTATATCCTACTATCCATTAAAACAAGGATTGAAACGGCGGAGGTGGAGAAGCGGAAGGAGAGCTGAAGATAATTTATATCCTACTATCCATTAAAACAAGGATTGAAACTCTGCCCAAGGATACTGTGGCTCTTCAATTGGATTATATTTATATCCTACTATCCATTAAAACAAGGATTGAAACTCTGCCAAAGATACATCCGGGCACAATGCCTGCACCATTTATATCCTACTATCCATTAAAACAAGGATTGAAACATAAGCATAAAGAGGAATATCAGGTTCAGAATATCAAGATTTATATCCTACTATCCATTAAAACAAGGATTGAAACATGGAGAGAATATGGCTAATCAAGGAGGGATCGTTATTTATATCCTACTATCCATTAAAACAAGGATTGAAACGAAGAAAAAGAGAGATGAAAATGGAGAGAAAAATGAGATTTATATCCTACTATCCATTAAAACAAGGATTGAAACTGAATACGCGGATTAAGCCGTTACAGAACATCTTCGGATTTATATCCTACTATCCATTAAAACAAGGATTGAAACCAGATGGAATACCCGGCAAAAGTGCGAGGTGTTTCCATTTATATCCTACTATCCATTAAAACAAGGATTGAAACCTTATGACATTCCGCTTTCCCTGAGTAAATATAAATAATTTATATCCTACTATCCATTAAAACAAGGATTGAAACGCTGACCGGTTAGCGGAAAAGCTGGTCACAAACGAATTTATATCCTACTATCCATTAAAACAAGGATTGAAACACTTTAGTAATAGCGATAGTCGGAGCAGTTGCTGCAATTTATATCCTACTATCCATTAAAACAAGGATTGAAACAATGCTCAGCGGGATGCGTTCTTGAGCTTTGGTTTTATTTATATCCTACTATCCATTAAAACAAGGATTGAAACCCATCAATAATTGGTATTGGGGTGGAAACCTCAAGAATATTTATATCCTACTATCCATTAAAACAAGGATTGAAACTGATGATAATAGTATGACTATTACCTTGCGTGATGCAATTTATATCCTACTATCCATTAAAACAAGGATTGAAACAGAATGGCGCTACCTATGAGGAATGGGGAACAGTGGGAATTTATATCCTACTATCCATTAAAACAAGGATTGAAACTAAAATGGAAATAGAGAAAGTGGGGGAGCAAGACAATTTATATCCTACTATCCATTAAAACAAGGATTGAAACATGTGGATCAATCCGCTCACAATAGGCAATCTCCAATTTATATCCTACTATCCATTAAAACAAGGATTGAAACTTTAGTAATGATATGTACTAATCATATGAAACACTATTTATATCCTACTATCCATTAAAACAAGGATTGAAACCTACATTATTTACAAATTCTAATCCATCCACCCATTATTTATATCCTACTATCCATTAAAACAAGGATTGAAACTAGGAATACCTCTTTCATCATCAACTCCTTATTAAATTTATATCCTACTATCCATTAAAACAAGGATTGAAACAATTATCAGTAATATTAATTGATGTATTAATTGCTATTTATATCCTACTATCCATTAAAACAAGGATTGAAACGTTGGATTCCTGATTGTATGTATGTTTTCGACCACCATTTATATCCTACTATCCATTAAAACAAGGATTGAAACCCGGTGACAGTATACACGCCTTCGCCGATTCTGCCGATTTATATCCTACTATCCATTAAAACAAGGATTGAAACAGACATGACTGCCTGAGTACTCAAGGGAGCCGATAAAATTTATATCCTACTATCCATTAAAACAAGGATTGAAACGAGATGGAGCATACGAAATAGATGGATCTTCCGCTAATTTATATCCTACTATCCATTAAAACAAGGATTGAAACTTGCACCACCAGTATAAGCTGAATCGGTAAGAGCATATTTATATCCTACTATCCATTAAAACAAGGATTGAAACTATAAGCTCATCAAACCTCTGGTGAAGAAATGATTGATTTATATCCTACTATCCATTAAAACAAGGATTGAAACTTACAACGCCGAAGTAGAAGCCGACGTGTTTAATATTATTTATATCCTACTATCCATTAAAACAAGGATTGAAACATTGTTTTTCTAGATAGAGAAGCTGATCTTGATATGAATTTATATCCTACTATCCATTAAAACAAGGATTGAAACATACTCCTTCATCAGAAGTATCTCCCTTATCTATGATTTATATCCTACTATCCATTAAAACAAGGATTGAAACTGAAGTTCTCAAAGAACTTTATCTCAGATATAATCTATTTATATCCTACTATCCATTAAAACAAGGATTGAAACCCTGCTTCCCTCGGCGGGAAGTGCTATTTCACTCTATAACTGTTTGGTTTCAGAAACACGGCGGTTCAGCGACCGCCGGTACTGACAATTTCACTCTATAACTGTTTGGTTTCAAAAACACGGCGGTTCGGCGACCGCCGGTACTGACAATTTCACTCTATAACTGTTTGGTTCCAAAAACACGGCGGTTCAGCGACCGCCGGTACTGACAATTTCACTCTATAACTGTTTGGTTTCAAAAAACACGGCAGTTCAGCGACCGCCGGTACATACAATTTCAAGCTGAATCACGGCGGTTCGGCGACCGCCGGTACATACAATTTTATAACTGTTTGGTGAAATATTCTGCGGTTAGAATTTTTTCATTGGTTCTAATTATATTCCATAGTGCATAGTCACTCTTTATAGTAGTAGAATATGTTGGAATCATCCTGAACAATTTCATTACAGTAAAACACTGTTCTTGATGATGGCTGAATCTCACCAAGAGAATCTTTTAGGGCTTTCTCAATATTACGCTGATCTTTTAGACCTCACATATTCTACGGGGCTTAAAAAATACTTGCCAGGAATCCATATCAAATT
>Ga0209606_1003127_pt1 | contig 17073 bp, 15 predicted proteins | sample AD_UKC057_MetaG_FD_184412 | JGI IMG/M metagenome (GOLD analysis project Ga0209606, IMG submission 184412) | Active sludge microbial communities of municipal wastewater-treating anaerobic digesters from USA - AD_UKC057_MetaG (SPAdes) (version 2) | ecosystem: Engineered > Bioreactor > Anaerobic >...
AACATTCACAGCTCTCTTTAATAAATCTGTAGGAATTTCTATTATTGACTTTTTACTTTCTATGAATTTCATAAATTCTGCTGGAGAGAGAGATTCTAATCCTTTAGACATTCTAATCTCATTGACAGCTGTACGTAGAAAGGTAAGCATAGGCACACCAGGAATCTCTATTGGATATTGCATGCTAAGGAAAATGCCTTCTCTAGCTCTATCCTCTACTGGCATTTCTAACAAATTTTTTCCATTAAATAATATTTCACCTTCTACTTTATAGCCAGGTTTACCTGCTATCACATGTGCTAATGTGCTTTTGCCAGTACCATTAGGCCCCATAATAGCATGAACCTCACCATTATTTACTGTGAGAGTGAAATTTTTTAATATATGTTTGTCTTCTACGAAAACATTTAAATTTTTTATTTCTAATAATGCCATGTTTATATTTTTAATTTTTTTTCTAACCAATACTATTATCTAAACTCAAGGATAGTAATTTCTGAGCTTCTACGGCAAACTCCATTGGTAGCTTACTTATTACCTCTCGAGTATAACCATTAACAATTAATCTGATGGCCTCTTCTGTACTGATACCACGTTGATTGCAATAGAATAATTGTTCATCAGATATTTTAGAAGTAGTAGCTTCGTGCTCTACTATAGAGTCATCATTAGCCACATCAATATATGGCCATGTATGAGCACCACAGTGATCTGTTAAAAGCAAAGAATCACATTGTGTATAATTTCTAGAATTAATAGCATTTTTTGTGATTTTTACTAAACCTCTATAGCTATTTTGACTATTACCAGCAGAGATGCCTTTTGATATGATAGTGCTATGAGTATTTTTGCCAATATGTATCATTTTTGTACCAGTGTCAGCCTGTTGGTAATTATTTGTTACTGCTACGCTATAGAATTCACCGGTAGAATTATCTCCTGATAATATACAACTAGGATATTTCCAAGTAATAGCAGAGCCAGTTTCCACTTGTGTCCAGGAAATTTTGCTATTCTTACCCTTACATAATCCACGTTTAGTAACTAAATTATATATACCACCTTTGCCTTCTTTATCTCCAGGATACCAATTCTGTACAGTGCTATATTTGATTTCTGCATTGTCTAAAACTATTAATTCTACTACAGCAGCATGCAGTTGATTTTCGTCACGCATAGGAGCAGTGCAACCTTCTAAATAGCTGACATAGCTACCTTCGTCTGCTATAATCAATGTCCGTTCAAATTGTCCGATATTTTTAGTATTTATACGAAAATATGAACTTAGCTCTACTGGGCATCTAACACCTTTAGGAATGTAAACAAAAGAACCATCGCTAAAAACTGCAGAATTCAATGCTGCATAAAAATTATCATTGGGAGGCACTACCAAGCCTAAATATTTTTGTATTAAATCAGGATGATTTTTTATAGCCTCGCTGATAGGACAAAATATAATGCCCAATTTATCTAACTCTTCTCTAAAAGTTGTTTTCACTGATACACTATCAAAGATAGCATCTACTGCTACGCCAGCAAGAGCATTTCGTTCTTCTAATGGGATACCTAATTTTTCGAAAGTTTCTAAAAGTTCTGGATCTATTTCATTATTATTAGTTTTTAATTGCTTAGGAGCTGCATAATAGCTAATATCTTGGAAATCAATAGGAGCGAATGTGAGATGACCCCATGTAGGAGGTTCCATATTTTTCCAATTATCAAAAGCTTTGAGTCTAAACTCGAGCATAAACTCTGGCTCACCTTTTATAGCACTTATTTTCCTAATAATTTCTTCATCGATACCTTTAGGAAAAACATCTGCTTCTATAGATGTCTCAAATCCATACTCATATTCTTGTTCTTTTATCCAGTCTAAATTTTCATCCTGCATAAATCTATTTTTGTTTTGCAAAATTAATTAAATTAAAATAAGTAAAATAAATAAATGACTAATGTCATAATTGAAATTGCAATTTGTTTTTAGTGAAAATAATTGTATATGAAATAATTGCTTATATGATAATGCTTTCTTAAAAATATTGCAACAATTTGCAATAAAGTAGAAATTAATTCAAAAATATTTATTAATTTTACATAACAAAAATTTTTATTTTCATTTGATTAATCGTAAGATTTAAATTATAAAAAATAAAAAAATAATAACATGAACTTAATTATAAAATTTTTGCAAACCTTCATATTTGTGGTATTACTTGCTTATACTTCTTTTGCTCAAATAAATTTGGTAAAAGCTAAAGAAACATACAAAGAAGTACTATCTCTTTATCCTAATATGCTAACAGATCATTTTCTTGATCCCGAAAAAGCAAATTTTATACATTTTGGATTAAGATACCCAGGTGCAGCAAATTTGAATGTTGTTAATGCCATATTTATTTGTGATAGCAACCTTATAACTACAATTGAAGAAAAAATGATACATGAAGCAGTTGCAATTTACCATTTCACTGATTCATGCTTAATGATTGTGGATTATGACACTTCAATATATGATACAACAGTAATAAAACTTAAGCAATGTAATAATTTTAATGGAATGTTACCTGTTCCCAATTTTGAATTCTGTCTAAAGCTTCCACTTCCTATAGAATTCTATAAAAAAGCAACTATTTATGTCTTAGGAGCTGAAAGAGGTAAATTCTTAGATGAAAATCTACTATGGAGCAAAGGAGTGAAACTCTCTTATGAATGGAAAAATGGTTACACAAAGGGTGTAGTAATTAGTGGAAATATAGTAGTTTATTGGTTAGAGGTATGGTAGATATTTATTAATTTTACATTATGGAACTGAATATTAAATATATCCTTTTCAGCGAACTATTTGTAATACATCTTGTCCCATCCGCATTGGGAAATGATTTGCCATAAAACAAGCAAGCCGTGTTGGGAAAGAAGGGTTTACACTGTTTGAGCGAGCGATAGCGAGCGAGTTTGTAAACCCCACGAGGTGATTGCGTAGTTTTATCAAATCATTTCCCCAGCGGAGACCTTTCTTTTGTTACTTTTTCTTTGTGTGGCTGACAAAGAAAAGTTTTAAAATATTTTATAAAAAATATTCATATATAAAAAATATTCATTAATTTTACCTAACAAAAATTTATAAATGAAAATCCACTACCACTCCGACCATCTCGGCTCAGCCTCCTTCGTAACTGATATAGAAGGTGGAGTAATGCAGCATTTGCAGTACCTCCCCTACGGCGAGCTATTTGTTTCCCAGCGAAACACTGAAGAGTTTGATAGCAGGTACAAATTCACCGCTAAGGAGCTAGACAACGAGACCAGCTACACATATTTCGGAGCAAGATATTATGACGCAGATTTAAGCAGCTGGTTATCTGTCGATCCTTTATCTGATAAATATCCATCGCTATCTCCATATTGCTATACTGCGGATAATCCGGTGGTACTGGTAGATCCAAATGGGGAGAAAGTGTATATAGTAGGAGATGCGGCAGATGAGGCTACAGGTTATTTAAACACTGATAATATTAAAATAACAAGAAATAGTGAAACGGGAGAGCTATCATATGAAGGGAAAGCAAAAAATTTAAATGAAAAAATACTTGTCGAAGCAATCAAAAGCGGTGATGTCATAGTTAATCTCACTGCAAATAATTCAAATATTATTAATATAAATGAAGATGGTAGAAGAGAGATTAGTAAAGGGGGAGGTTCTTTTTTAGGTAATGAATTATTTTTTAATGAACATGGTGAAGCAATAAGTGCTGTAGCTTATCAATATATAAGCATGGATGTGATTAAAGAAAACTATAATGTAGATAAAATTGGAGATTTTCTATACCATGAAATCACTGAAGCATATCAAGGAGGATTATGTTCAATTGAATTAGGTGAAAGAGCAACTAAAGCTTATTCGGATGATAATAAAATTTACAATCTAGCTCATAATCTTGCAACACCTCAACCTCCTTCAAAAAATGACAATGTTATTAAACTGAATTATGAAAATAAATCTAAAAGTATTTTTGAACAATTTATAGAAATATCAACACCTCCTCAAAATAAATTTAATAGAAGTTTTAATTTTTAAATTTATAATATATAAATGAAAAACTTAAGTAGTTTCATCAAATATCTTTTCTTATTTTCATTTTTATTAATTAATACTGATGTAATAGGAGAAAATCGAGATAATATAAATTATAAAATTACAACTAATGATTGTGATACTCTTTTTTATATAATAGGAGAATTTAGAGTAGAGAAAATCGTTAAAATCAATAATGGACATCTAATATATTTAACTAATTCTACTCGAGATAAAATTTATACTGTTATTTCTATAAAATGGAAAAATAAACAATTTAAGAAATTATTTACCGATAGTAAAAAAATAAGAGAGGGTGAAATATATATTTTTAGATTAGATTTTATAAATCCACAGTGTAAAGATGAAATAATAATTGGAGATAAATACCTATCTACTACTTACAATATTGAAGGTAAAAAAATATTTTTGCCAAAAGCTGTTATAAAAGGTGAATTAGTTTTAACTAGTAATCTGAATGATTTATTTTATACAGATAAGATATATATTGGTAAAAAATATTTGAATATTGCAATATGAGAAATTTATTATTAACATTTGTTATTATAAATGCTTTAATGACATTAAGTGCACAAGAGAATTTAGTATATAATGGTAGTTTTGAGGCATATTGTTGGTGTCCTGATCATTTTTATTTTGACACATTTGCTTGTGATGGTTGGTGGTCTCCAAATGATGCTACACCTGATTATTATCATAAATGTATGAATAATGGTGTAAATAGTTATTATTACTATAAATCGCATTACGAACCCAAAACAGGTGATGGTTATGTAGGGTTAGCATTGATTGGAGAGGAAAATTTCTGGATGGAGCACATACAAAGTAAACTCATAGAGCCACTAGAAGCAGGCAAACAATATAAAGTGAGTTTTTGGGTGAAATTAGCTTATAAATATAGTGATTACGCAGCATATAATATTGGTCTTTATTTCTCAAAAGATTCAGATATTGTAGGTAAAAAATATAATGTTTCTAGCTATGTGAGGTACATGACACCAGAGTTGCGAGCACATATTAAAAATCCAGATGGCAATTTCATAACAGATACAAATTGGGTAGAGATAAATGGCATCTACACTGCACAAGGTGGAGAGCAATACGTAACAATAGGAATGTTTTGGGACGATACACCTGCCATAGTTGAAGCTTATAAAAATACACAAAATAATAAAATGCTTCTGAGCAAAGCAATAAAAAATAATTTATTGGTTGAAAATAAATATATTTTAGATAAATACAAAAGACAGTACACAATAAAAACTCCAGACAAATTAAATACTAATAAATATAAAAACAATAAAAATAGCGATAAGAATTATGAATTAAATTTTTATTTTCCAGAAGACACATATTTTAAACATGAACCACAAATACCATATTACCTGATAGACGATGTAAGTGTAATAGAGTTAAATGAGTAAAAAAATTCATTAATTTTACCTAATAAAAATATTTTTTATGTACACCGCTAAGGAGCTAGACAATGAGACCAGCTATACATATTTCGGAGCGAGATATTATGATAGCGAGCTGAGTGGGTGGCTGAGTGTAGATCCGATGAGCGATAAGTATCCATCGCTATCGCCATATTGCTATACTGCGAATAATCCGGTGGTGCTGGTGGATCCGAATGGGGAGAATTTTACTAATTTTGTAGATGAAGATGGCAATTTAATAAAACATATAGATGACGGTTCAAATGCTGTATTTAGACAAACAGGAAGTGGGACAGGAAAGCATTACACTTTTATTGGATATGATGAATCACAGGGCGGAGTTAATAAAGTTAATCTTGAAGTTGCTATCCAAGAGCAACAAAAGCTGAATAATGATAATCCTTCACTTCAACAAAATGGGAATACGACCTATTGTAATTTTGCCACTCAAAATGTAATGAAAACGGTAGCTTCCACTCCTTTAGGTCATAATGCGTTAGTTACTGGTAGGGCAAATGAAATGATAGACCAAATGCTTTCAGGAAATAATCCTAATTATATATCTGTATCAGAAAAAGATGCAACGGAATACGCAGCTAAAGGCGGTTTGGCAATTGTTGGTTATAGAAATCCTAATACTCAATCTTCGGGACATATAGCTACATTTAGTGTAGGGGATAATATAACCGAAAGTAATATTATTGCTAATATTGGTATAGCGAAATCTACAGGATTTGTACCATTAAATTATGCCATTGCAAAGTCAAAAGCTAAGAGTTTTTTTATATTTATTCCAGGTTATGTACTTAACACAGTAACAGTAAAACCTTAAAAAAAGGAGGTTAAACATGAAAATAATAATTTTGTTTTTATTGTGTGTATGTACGTTTAAATGTAACGCTCAAAATATTGAAGGTTATTGGCAATTTAACAGTCCATTATTTGCAAATTATCAAGCTGGTTATGATTTTTATGAGAATAATAGATTTGCATATACACCAGACAGATATAATGGTTTGAGTAGAAACTTAGGTATAAGCGGAAATTATGAAATAAGGGGAGACTCGATTTATTTTATCGTTTTATATATGAGAGAATGTGTAGGAGGCACCATAAAACGTAGACCACCTTCAACTAATAAGAGGTCAGAAATGGAGCTTTATTGGATATCATCTGAGAAATCAGATTACCGCCCCATCCCTTCAACCAGTAATTACTGGGAGTTGAGTAACTGTAAAAATCAAAGAATAACTCTTGAAAATCCTGAAACATGGTCAGCAAAGTTTAAATATTATAAAGATAAATCAGGACAAGAAATCATTGAAATAGACGGGGATAAATTTTATTATATTCCCGGCGCTGAAGAATTTGGAGAACAAGAAGAATAGTTAGTTATATTACTGGGAATCTATGATTTTAAAAAAATTTGTTACTTTTACCTAAAATAGATATCATAGATACCAAAAATTAATGTAATGAAAAAAGTTTTAAAATTTTTTATAACACTTATGTTATGTATAAATAGTGTAAATGTATTTGCCCAATATATAGAAAAGCAAATAGATCTCTATCATTTAAGTTTTGAGAATAAGAACCTAACTACAATTCTTGATAGTATAATTCTTCATGAAAAAAAATGTAATTATTATGATTGCAATTTATTATTTTCATTTCGTATACAAAAATTTGAGGATAATGATATTTTAATAGTTATACAATCAAATAATAGCATTGATCTATTACTATGTATAGATCCATATGGTTTCTTTTATTATAAAAATCATATGTTTATTGTATTTGGAGATAGTTTACAAGAATTATTTTCTATTTGTGGACAAAAGGTATCATTCAAATATTTGGAAGAAGATTTAGATTATATTTTAGAACAAAATACCAAACAAAAATATGATAAAAACAAAATTTTAGAGTTAGATTTCATTATAGATGATTCTTTTTCTCAATGGTCTTATAGATATCTTAATGGTGAATTTATTTTTGATGGTAAGTCTAGTTTTTGTAATTAAGTAAAATATATTTGTAATTTTTTTAAGAATAATTTAATAATCAATCATAATTTAATTGTGAGCTTTGTGTGGCTGACAAAGAAAAGTAAATTATATAAAAAATTTATTCAAAAAAATTCATTAATTTTACATAGTAAAAATATTGTTTTATGAACACCGCCAAGGAGCTAGACAACGAGACCAGCTACACATACTTCGGAGCTAGATACTATGATAGCGAGCTGAGTGGGTGGCTGAGTGTAGATCCGATGAGCGATAAGTATCCATCACTATCGCCATATGCATATTGTGCCAATAATCCGGTGGTGCTGGTGGATCCGAATGGGATGGACACAATAGACATCGTTAAAAATGATGATGGAAAATGGTCTATCTCAAATACGCAAATTGTAAAAGGCGATGATGTGTTTAGAGTTAAAACGGGTGATGAGACCCAAACCTATACTTTTTCTGAAGGGGAATATGGTAAAAGAGTGAATGTACTTAATTTAGAAAATAATGAAGATTATACTTTAGGTATTTATCATGTTTCAGGGCAAGAAGGCGAAGGAGCAACAGGTTATGCAGTAACACCTGGTGGTGAACCAAGTACTACTAAAGGATCACATAAAAGATTGCCTGATGATGTATATACCATCACACCAACTAATTCTCATGATCACAAATGGGTTCAGCCTTTAATATCTATAGGTGAAAAAAGTGGAAATGTTTCAGGTAGAGGAGTTAAAATACATCCAGCTCCTTCAAAATTACCTTTTACCGAAGTTACTCAATGGACTGATGGATGTTTTGTCATAAGTACTGATTATTTTATTAAAAATGGATTATTGTACTATAATAGTAATACAAGTATAAATACATCTACGCAAATAAATACACTTTTGGGGGCAACTAAACATTATAATGCTGTTGGGACAAAAAATAGACCAGGCTCTGACTTTAACAATGGAATCAATTTTAAACTGATCCAAAAATCAGGTTTTTAAAAAGTGAATAATATGAAACCTAAAAAGTCACTTTTAATTGCAATTTTGCTTATTGCTATCTTAAAAGGCTATAGTACTCAAGAAAAAAAAATCTCTAATTCTAATGGGAAAGACAAACTTATAATAGAGTATGATGATACTGTTTTAATTTTAATTGGTGAACAAATATTTCCATCAACTTTAGATACTAATCATTTAAAGCATTTAGTTGATGAGAGAGTATTGCTAATCTTTGAGTCGGGAAATTATTACTATGTCTTTTTCAATAGAAATGAAAAAATTAATTTTTTATCTGATACTTATTGGAGAAAATTAACGCCAAAATATCTCAATTTATCAGATTGTGATAGTTCAAATCATTTTCGATTTACTAAGATAGAGTACTCCGATGCTCCTTTTTTAACAGGGTTTTATAATCTAACGGATTCGATTATTGTACCTACTTCTGAACTAAGAAGAAAAGGTTTAAAAAATATAGATCAGTTAAGGGCAAATTATTTTTCAACTTCTGATACTTTATTGAAATTAAATGAAGCAGTTTCAGTTGGTTTTGAAGTGAAAGATGTAGTAACGGAATTACAAATACTTTCCGATCCTAATCTTTTAAAACAAAAAGGGGATTTCAAAATTGCTTTAATAGAAGCTACATCATTAATTAATAACGCTGGATATAGTCGTATTAATTATTTAGATTGTTCGGGTACTATTGTTTTATCTTTTGTAGATAATAAACTTATTCAGATTCAATATTTAGATTGGGAATATATTTATTATATATTTAGACAAAAGAATGTCTTAACAAAAGATATTCTTTACAAATAAAAAGCTATGTCAATGACTTGTCTTTTTACTAATATGCCTGTTTATCTTTAAAATCCCTTATATATGCATCAATCACGTAAAAGAGTCCTGTTTTTTGTCAATTGGCATTACCGAAGCTTGTCATATTTATTGCCTATAGAGACATCAAAAATACCAGAAAAAGCAAAACAAAGGTTTTATAGTCTTATTAAGCATGGATCATTGAAAATAAAACAAATACTGCTTTTTTGTTATAATCAAATCTTGTAATATTGTAGCTAAATTTGATTACAGTAAAGTTTAAAAAATTACAAAATGGAAATAACCCAGATAAAAGAAAAGCTATGTATCCTTGCAGTAGCACTTCATTTACAATACCTCCCCTACGGCGAGCTATTCGTCTCTCAGCGAAACTACTCGTTTGCTTTAAACACATCTTTAGATGTGTTTAATCCGCATTGGGAAATGATTTGCAATAAAACAAGCAAGCGGGGATGGGAAGAAGGGTTTACACTGTTTGAGCAAGCCAAAGCTTGCGAGTTTGTAAACCCCAAGAGATGATTGCGTAGTTTTATCAAATCATTTCCCCAGCGGAGACTTTTCTTTTGTTACCTTTTCTTTGTGTGGCTGGCAAAGAAAAACTTTAAAATGATATTTGTTTTGAAAAAAATTATTAACAACTTTCTATTAATAATGTTGTTGTTTTTGATCGATACCAAAGTATATATAATGGAATATTAACAAAAAATTAATATCAATTTTTATTTAAATTTCAAAAAAACTCATTAACTTTGCAATTCAAAAAATTCTAACATTATGGAAAAGAAGAAAAGAGTTTATGTATTTGGGAAAAGGTCAGCTGAAGGTGCAGCTAATTTAAAAGATTTACTTGGTGGCAAAGGTGCCAATTTAGCAGAGATGGACTTACTAGGGTTACCAGTACCTCCAGGTTTTACTATTTCTACTGAGGCATGTACAGAATATTACACTTTGGGTAAAAATCAATTATTTGAAATATTAAAAGATGAAGTTGAGCAAGGCTTGAGACATATAGAAAATATTTTAAATGCAAAATTCGGTGATCCTAATAATCCTTTATTAGTATCTGTACGTTCTGGTGCGAGAGTATCTATGCCTGGGATGATGGAGACTATTTTGAATGTTGGATTAAATGATATCACTCGCGAAGGATTAATCAAAAAAACTAATAATCCACGTTTCGTTTATGATTCTCAACGTCGTCTAATTCAGATGTATAGCGATGTAGTTATGGAAAAAGCTGCTGGTATAGAACCAGAAGAAGGCAAAGGCATTCGTCAACAGTTAGAAGCTGAATTAGAAAAATTAAAGAAACAAAAAGGTGTTAAAGATGATGTAGAGCTTGATGCTGATGATTTGAAAAAATTAGTAGATATATATCGTGCTAAAGTTAAAGAAGTTCTAGGAAAACCTTTCCCAGAAGATCCAATGGAGCAATTATGGGGTGCAATATTTGCTGTTTTCCAAAGTTGGAATGGCAAAAGAGCAGTTTCATATAGAAGGATTGAAGGTATTCCAGATGATTGGGGAACAGCTGTTACAGTACAATCTATGGTCTTTGGCAATATGGGTGATGATTCAGCTACTGGTGTAGCTTTCACTCGTAACCCTGCCACCGGTGAGAATATGTTCTATGGTGAATGGCTTCCTAATGCTCAAGGAGAGGATGTAGTCGCTGGTATTCGTACTCCTTACCCTCTGAATGAAGCTACTAAGTCTGAACATAATAAACATTTACCATCACTAGAAACAGCTATGCCGCAGATTTATAAACAATTAGTTGATATTCGTAATACTCTAGAAAATCACTATAAAGATATGCTAGACATAGAGTTTACCATTCAAGAGCGTAATCTATGGATGCTACAATGTCGTGTAGGCAAACGTAATGGTATAGCTGCTGTACGTATGGCATTAGATATGCTTGATGAAAAACTTATTGATGAAAAAACTGCTCTTTTACGTGTTAAACCAAATCAATTAGATGAGTTATTACATCCATTATTGGATCCTAGTAGTGAAGCAAAAGCAAAAATTATTGCTCATGGCCTTCCTGCTGGACCTGGAGGAGCTTTTGGTAAAATAGTTTTCACTTCTAAAGATGCTGTAGAGTGGACTGCTAAAGGCGAAAAAGTTATATTAGTGCGCGAAGAAACTAATCCAGAAGATATTGATGGTATGCGTGCTGCTGCTGCTATTTTAACTGCTCGCGGTGGTATGACTAGTCATGCTGCTTTAGTAGCTCGTGGATGGGGCAAATGCTGTATAGTAGGTGCTAGCGACATAGAAATTAGTCTACAGAAAAAAGAAATGCATACTGCATTAGGTATTTATAGAGAAGGCGATGTCATTTCTTTGAATGGTACTAAAGGACTAGTTTATGAAGGTCAATTATCTACCATTAGCCCTGCAGAGAATCCTTATTTTATAAAATTTATGAAATTAGTTGATAAATATAGGGTTCTGCGTGTACGCACTAATGCTGATACTCCTGATGATGCTAAAACAGCTTTAGATTTTGGTGCAGAAGGTATTGGACTTTTCAGGACAGAACATATGTTTTATGGCAAAGGTGGTGAGAAACCTCTTTTTATATTACGTAAAATGATTATTAGTAATAATGAAACTGAAAGACGTAAAGCTTTGGATGAGCTATTCCCTTTTGTGAAAGAAGATATCAAAAATACCTTAAAAGTAATGGATGGCCTACCAGTTACTATACGTACGTTAGATCCTCCACTACACGAATTTATTCCTAAAAATATAGAAGCTCGTGAGAGATTAGCTAAAGAATTAAATATCACTATAGAAGAACTAAATATTAGAGCTGAGCAGTTACACGAAAATAACCCAATGATGGGACATCGTGGCGTTAGATTAGGCGTTAGTTATCCAGAAATTACTGAAATGCAGGTAAGAGCAATTTTAGAGGCTGCTGCAGAATTAGTAAAAGAAGGTAAAAATCCTAAACCAGAGATAATGATCCCTGTTACTATCAATGAGAATGAACTAAAACATCAAAATGAGATTGTAAAAAAAGTCTATGAAGAAGTAAAAACTAAATATCAACTGAGCGAACTTCATTACGAATTTGGTACAATGATAGAAATACCTAGAGCTGCATTACGTGCTGATGAAATGGCTAAATATGCTGAATTCTTTAGTTTCGGTACTAATGATCTTACTCAATTAACTTTTGCTTTTTCTCGTGATGATGTAGGATCTTTTTTACAAGATTATTTAGATAAAAAAATCCTTAAATTCGATCCTTTCCAAATCATCGATAGAGAGAGTGTAGGTGAGCTGATGAAAATAGCTGTAGAACGTGGTAAAGCTACTCGTCCTAATATACATTTAGGTATATGCGGTGAGCACGGTGGAGAACCATCTTCAGTAGAATTTTGCCATATGCTAGGACTAACATATGTGAGCTGTAGCCCTTATCGTGTGCCTATTGCTAAATTAGCTGCTGCTCAAGCTGCTGTGAAAGAATAAATAATTTTAAAATAAATATTGATAACCAGAGTTCACATAACTCTGGTTATCTTTTGATTTATAAATAATTATAAAAAATAATAATATGGGAAAATTGATAATGGCTGCATTCGGCGGTAATGCTCTGCTGAGAGGTGACCAAAAAGGTTACTATGATGAACAAATACAAAATGCTACTGATACTTGCGAAAATTTAATTCCAATTATCGAACGTGGACATAATTTAGTTATCACTCATGGCAATGGTCCTCAAGTGGGCAATGTACTTCTACAAAATGAAGCTGGTGAAAGTAAATATGGTATACCAGCCCTTCCTATGCATGTATGTGTAGCTGAAACACAAGGACACATTGGCTACCTTATTGAACAAGCTTTCAAAAATGTGTTGCTAAAACATGGTATAGAAAAAAATATTATCAGTGTAGTTACTCAAGTGATTGTTGATAAAAATGATCCAGCTTTTGCTAATCCCACTAAACCTGTGGGACCTTATTATTCTAAAGAAGAAGCTGATATTTTACAACAAAAATTTAATTGGTCTTTCAAAGCAGATCCTCGTGGAAGAGGCTTTCGTAGAGTGGTTCCCAGTCCTAAACCAATAGAAATACTAAATTGGCCTATCATAGAGCAATTAGCTAAAGCAGGTAATATAGTGATAGCAGCTGGTGGTGGTGGTATACCAATAATTAAAAATGATGATGGAACTCTAATGGGAGTAGACGCTGTAATCGATAAGGATTTAGCTGCTGCTACGCTCGCCGTTAAAATAAATGCTGATGAATTTTTTATTCTCACAGATATTTCAAATGCTTATCTGAACTTTAATAAACCAGATCAAGTAAAACTTAACAAAGTATCAGCTAAAGAAATGAAAAAGTACTTAGAAGAAGGACATTTCGCAGATGGTAGCATGGGACCCAAAATAAAAGCTGGTCTTTATTTTATCGATAATGGTGGTAATGATGTTTTAATAACTGATGCTAATAATCTAAAAAATCCTGATGCTGGCACAGTAATTTTAAAAGATTAATTTTTTTTCTGCCTTTTTCTTACAATTTGTACAGAAAGTATTTCTGTGCCTACTACAATGATTATACCTGTTATGATCAAAAGTATTGATATCCAAAATTGTGTATCTATTTCAGGTAAAAAATATTGATATTTAATGATGTATGGTTTAAAATTAATTAATTGTCCATTAGCATCTATTAATGCTCCAAATTTATTTTGTAATAATAATCCATGAGTGAAATCGATACTATATTTCCATGGCCATATTAATGCTAATGATCCAATTACAAACCCTGCTAGCAAACTTAATACTTGATTGTAATATTTTTTAAGTAATAATGAGATAAAATAAGAAACTATTATTAATCCAAGTATAGAACCTATTAAAAAGGGTATTAAAATTCTAAGATTTAATGTGGTAACAGCATCTAGCATGATAAGTTTATAATTACCAAGTAATAATATTAAATATGAACCAGATATACCGGGCAATACCATTCCAGAAGTACCTATTATTCCACAAAATAAAATATAAAATAAATTATCATTTTCATTAATAGGTTTCAAAAAAACCATTATTACAGGGATAGATATTCCTATTAATAATAATACCCAATCCCACAATGTCATTTTGTTTAATTTTTTAATAATTAACCATGATGATCCAATTATTAAGCCAAAGAAAAATGCCCAAGTGTAAATAGGATAATGCAGAAATAAATATTTTAAAAGAAAAGCAATAGTAAAAAATGCTATGAGTACACCAGTAAAAACTTGTAATAAAAAATATAGATCTATATAGCTTATCAGTTCTTTGATCTTACCAGTAAATAATAATTTTATAGCAGTAAAATTTATATTTTTTAATGCATTAATAAATCGCTCATAAATATTGGTTATAAGAGCTATAGTACCACCTGATACTCCTGGAATAACATTAGCTGTACCCATAGCTATGCCTTTTAAAATCAACATATAATCTATCATAAGGCCAAAAGTATTTTTAGCAAAATTCACTAAAAATTTTGATATCTTAAAATATAAATTTATAAGTATTCATGATATAAAAATCATATTTTTTATATAATGTGTTATAAGAAATTATTAATAAAATTTATTTGTAAATTTGTAAGTATGGATTTAGAAGAATTTAATATTTATAAACGTATTAGCGAAGGCGAAGGGCAACAATTAGATTTTAAATTTGCCATTACAGATAGCAAAAAAATTGCTAGATCTATGGCTGCTTTTGCAAACTCTGATGGTGGTGTATTATTAATAGGTGTCAAAGATAATGGGAAAATTGTAGGTATCAAAACTGAAGAAGAATATTATATGATAGAGGTTGCTGCTCTACTGCATTGTAAACCACCAGTCAATTATGAGGTACTAACTCACACGATAAATAATAAAGAAATATTAGAAGTCGTCATTTTTGCTTCTCCAGATGAATTAGTTTATACCTTAGATGAACATGAAAATATGACTGTTTATATAAGATATAAAGATAAAAATTGTGTAGCAAGCAATCTCTATATAGATGTGTGGAATGCTAAACATAACAATGAAATAGTAAGTATAGATGATGTGATAAATATTAAAGAAGAATTGAACAATTTTTCGAATAAAAATTCATTCACATTAAAAGAGATACAAAACTTTTTAAAAATAGATTATAATGAATGTTATGAAATATTATTTAAGCTAATAATACTAGGATTGGTAGATTTCACATATGATGATGAAGGAGAAAAATATAAGTTTGTGAATTATTAAATGAGATATTATAAATAAAATTTTAATTTTTTTATCAATATTTATTTTTGATGTAAATTTGTAACAAAAAAAATGGAAAAGAAAGTTTTAGTAATTGCAATTTTGTCTTTATTTGCAATTTATACATGCAATGCACAAAATGACGGCTCACGCTCAAAGAATGAGAAAAAGAATAGTAAATCGATGACAGCTGCACCTCTCAAGTTTAGCACATTCAAAGATACTGTTAGCTATTTGATAGGAACTGATCTAGCTAAGAATTTTAAAAATAATCAACTCGATATTGATATTAATTATTTAAAGGCTGGTTATGAAAATGTTTTGAATAATGTTGATACTATCTTTACTGAACAGGAGTTCCAAGCAGCTATGCAAAAATTACAAAAAATTGCTATGGAAAAATCAGAAGCTAAAAGATTAGAAGAAGCTAAACTTAATAAAGAAGCTGGTCAAAAATTTCTAGAAGCAAATAAAAATAATCCCGGTGTTTATCAAACTCAATCAGGGTTACAATATAAAGTTATTAAAATGGGCGAAGGTCCCAAACCCACAAATACAGATAAAGTAAAAGTTCATTATGAAGGTAAACTTATAAATGGAAAAGTATTCGATAGTAGCTATGAAAGAGGTGAACCTATAGAATTTGAACTAAATCAAGTCATCCCTGGATGGGCAGAAGGTCTCACTTTAATGCCAGTAGGCTCTATTTTCGAATTATATATCCCATCAGATCTGGCTTATGGAGATAGACCTATTGGTGAAATACCTGCTGGTTCTACTCTGATTTTTAAAGTTGAATTGTTGGAAATAGTGAAATAATTTCTAACAATACAAGGTTAAATTCAACTTTTTAGTATTCAAAGTTTTTAATTATTATATATTTTTTCTTTAAATCTTTTAATAACGAAATTATGTTTGATTTATCATTTTCAACTATTAGAAGTAGTACAAAAAATTATGTATGGTTATGCACAAGCATTGATGATTTGCCTAATAAACTGGAAGATAGAGATTTGGCTATTATTAATAAAGAAATTAAGAAAAACAAAAGCATAATTTTACTGAATAAAGGCACTCATTTAGAAATAATAGTGATCATAGAACCTCATGATAAAGAAGAAATGAGAAGAGTAGGTGCAGATGTAGCTAAGATAGCTCTTGATGAAAATTTATCTGAATTAGCAATATTATCTAGTGAGGAAGCTCTAGAATTTCTTTATGAATTCGTAGAAGGTATCTTGCTCAATAGCTATAGCTTTAATCAATATAAATCGTTTACTAAAAGAGAAAATAATATAAAATATATTTTACAGGTACCTGTAAAATATGAAGCTTATTTTATGGAATTATACCAGCTAGTAAAATCAGTATTCTGGGTAAGAGATATGGTTAATAAAGCACCATCAGAT